>OLPF01000162.1_pt1 | contig 78122 bp, 70 predicted proteins | sample 1673121 | NCBI WGS metagenome assembly OLPF01 (sample SAMEA3136756, study PRJEB25190) | human gut metagenome
GTTCCTTTACGGTTGGTGATGCTTTTTTAATACGATCTCCCAAATCTTTATGCGTAAAGCGTTATTTTTCCTCGTTTTCCGGCGCAATCTCCGCTTCAATCTTATCCAAGCGGCGGTTGATCTTCTTTTGGTTTTCCAGAACAAGGTCGAGCTTTTTGTGCAGATCATCGATGATGAGCTCGCTTTTTAAGTTGATCTTATAGTCATTCTCTGCACGCTGACGGTCTTTTGCTTCTTGGCGGTTCTGGCTCATCATGATGAGCGGCGCTTGCACGGCAGCGATGCACGAAAGTACGAGGTTTAATAGAATAAACGGGTATTCGTCAAATGCTCTCGAACCCAAAACGAGGTTTATGACCATCCAAATGACCATGACGGCGATAAAACTGAAAATAAACGCCCAACTGCCCGCAAAGCGCGCCACTGCGTCCGCGGCACGCTGCCCAAACGTCATGTGCTCGTCCTTGTCTGCGTTTTTTGTGACTTCCGTTGCAATCAGCTGATGAATCAGTTCCTCATCCGTGAATTCTTCGTCCGTCACATGTAAAAGCTCGCTGATAATTTGGTTGCGTTTCGCGCCTTTTTTCATAGTAAACTTACCTCTTATCCCAAGATTCTTCGCCGCATTTCGGCGTTATCTCCAGTCTATTACAAAACCGCGTGCGTTGTCAACCGCAAGGTGTAAAAATAGTGAAAAAACGCATATTCGCGGTTTTGCCTTGCGAATATGCGTTTTGAAATTCAATAAGCTTTAATGCGTCAGCACTTGCCGCACGGCTTTCTGCCAGCCGTTGTAGCGTGCTTCGCGCTTGCTGGCCGAAGCGATGAGGGAGACGTCCTCTTTCAGCCACGTGATGACCGCGCCCGTATAATTCAAATTGCCCTCGAGCACGTAGTTCACTTGCCCGTTGAGGCCCCACGCAAGGCTCATGCCAAGCGCGCCGTAGCTCACGCCGCTCGCTATGATGATGTCCACCACATTGCGGAGCAGCGACCAGCTTTTCTTTAGGAGTTCCTGCACGGTCATTTTATTCACCTCGTAAATACGCCTTTACATCTTCTTCAATCGGGTCATAGAGGTCGGGCTTCACGCCGATATATTTGCACGCTTCATTCTGTATGACTCGTGCTTTCGTCGTTTTCAGCGGAAAAATGGGACTAAAACGTCCGATGGGGATATTGCAAAACCAAACAAGCGGACTTTTGCAGCTTATTTTGTATAAGCGTCACGGCAAGGTGGTAGGGGACACCCTGTTTTTCGAGCGGCTTACGCAAGGTGTCACCGAAGAAGCCCACGCGCACAGGTCTCATTTCTAAAAAAGCGCCTGCTTTTACACATGGCTCTTGACAAGCGAAAGAAGCAGGCGTACAATAAGCTTGTAAGTTTGTTTTGACTAATCCAAAACAAAGTCGTTAGGTTGCAAAAACGCTGAAACAAAAGGAGTACGTAGAACCGAAACGGTAATGAGCAGCCTTTATGGGTGCTTCCCGTGCTGCGCACTTTGTTGTCTGTCCTCGTGTACCGTACAGAGTGGGAAATAGAGAATACCTGTGGCGCGTCTAATTGTTCCTATAAGCGCAATGTAAACCGCTGTGTTCCAATGCTGCGGAAAGAGAAAGTTATATTGAAAGTCTAAATGGAGTAATTTCGTCTTTTTGGTTCGAAAATTGCCGAAATGTTTCTTTTAAGCTGTATATACATCGTATGCGCGTCTGCACTGAAACCGCAAAATCCGGCATGAAACCTGTGATTGTTTAAACTAACCGATTTTGTTTTAACAAATTGTCCAAAATGGTATGGCTAACTTGCAGGTTGGTTTTTACAAATAATAGAAAATTGTGTTTTTTGTGTGAAAACTGTTGAAGTTAGGTAAAAATCGTGCTATTCTTTTGCCAGAACAAACAAGGTGGTGAATGAATATGAAAATGCATAAGCATTTTGCAAGGCTTACCGTTTTGTTCTTTGTACTGACTCTCGTCAGTGGACACATGAAAAAATAATTTTATGAGCCGCATGGTTAAAATGCGGCCCGCAATACAGGAGGTATTTTTATGAATTGGGCAAAAATCGGTCTTTTCGCAGCAGGTGTTCTGTTTGGTACCGCTGGCATCAAGGTGCTCGGCAGCAAGGACGCTAAGAAGGTCTACACCGAGACCACTGCAGCTGCTCTGCGTGCCAAGGAGTGCGTCATGACAACGGTCACGACCATCAAGGAGAACGCAAACGACATCCTGACCGACGCTAAGGAGATCAACGAGCAGCGCGCTGCCGATGCTGCCGCAGAGGTCATCGAAGATGCAGCTTGCGCATGCACGGAAGAAACTGCTTCCGCGGAAGAATCCACCGAAGCCTGATCGCGGGTCTATCCCGGGTCTGAATTACCGGAGAGCCGCCGAAAGCGGCTCTCTTTTTTCGTTCATCTGCTCTGTTTTTCGGAGCTTCCAATATATTGTTGCATAGAAGGATAAAGTTATGAAGTGTAAAATTCTGCATGAAGCGCGCGGGCACATGCGTGTGCATCTCGTCTGCGGCCGTATGACGCTGAAAGAAGCCGACGTTTTAGAGTATTACCTGCGCGCCGTGGACGGCGTAAAGGAAGTTAAGGTCTACGACCGCACACAGGACGCCGTCATCGTCTATCAAAACGACCGCACATCCCTTATTCGTGCGCTCGCGACATTCTCGTTCGCAAAAGCCGAAAGCATGGAGCTTGTACCGGATCACACCGCCCGCGCATTGAACCGCGAGTTTGAAGACAAACTCGTCTTCACGGTGCTGCGCCGCGCCATGGCTAAAATGTTCTTCCCGGCGCCCATTCGCATGATGCTTGCCATCATCCGCTCCGCAAAGTACATCAAAGAGGGCGTTAAGGCGCTGCTGCACGGTCATCTCTCCGTTGCTGTGCTTGATGCCACGGCTGTCACCGTTTCTCTTGTACGCGGCGATTTCGATACGGCAGGCTCCGTTATGTTCATGCTGCGCCTCGGCGAGATTCTCGAGGAGTGGACGCACAAAAAGTCTGTTGCCGACCTCGCGGGCGCCATGTCCCTCAATGTCGATAAGGTCTGGCTCAAGACGAACGGCACCGAGGTGCTCATGCCAATCGGCGACATTCAGGCGGGCGACCGCATCGTTGTGCGCACGGGTAATATGATTCCGCTTGACGGTAAGGTCGTCGAGGGTGAAGCCTTGGTCAATCAAGCCTCTATGACCGGCGAATCTCTGCCGGTGCAGAAGTCCGTCGGCAGCTACGTGTATGCCGGCACCGTCGCCGAAGAGGGCGAGTGCGTCATCTGCGTCGAAAAAGCCATGGGCGGCGGTCGTTATGACCGTATCGTCCGCATGATCGAAGAGTCCGAAAAATTGAAATCCACCGCAGAAGACAAGGCTTCCCGCCTTGCCGATAAGCTTGTGCCGTACACGCTTGGCGGCACGGCGCTGACCTATCTGCTCACGCGCAACGTCACAAAGATGCTCGCCGTGCTGATGGTCGATTTCTCCTGCGCGTTAAAGCTCTCCATGCCGATCGCGGTGCTGTCTGCGATGCGCGAGAGCAGTGCACACCATATTTCCGTCAAGGGCGGCCGCTTCATGGAGGCCGTTGCAAACGCCGATACCATTGTGTTCGATAAAACCGGCACGCTGACGTACGCAACACCGCGTGTCGCCATGATCGAAACGTTCGGCGACCGTGAGGAAAGCGAAATGTTGCGCCTTGCCGCCTGCCTTGAGGAGCATTACCCGCACTCCATGGCAAACGCTGTCGTGGCCGAAGCCAAGGACCGCGGCCTCTCCCACGAAGAGTACCATTCTCGCGTGGAATACGTCGTCGCGCACGGCATTTCCAGCACTGTGGAGGGCAAAAAGGTCATCATTGGCAGCGCGCACTTCGTTTTTGAAGACGAGGGCTGCGTAATCCCGGAGGGCGAAGAAGCGAAGTTCAACGCACTTCCGGCAGAGTATTCGCACCTTTATCTGTGCATTTCCGGTGTGCTCGCAGCCGTCATCTGTATCTCCGACCCGCTGCGTAAGGAAGCAAAGGACGCCATCCGTGCTCTGCACGCTTGCGGCATCAAGAAGGTTGTCATGATGACCGGCGATAACCGCAAGACCGCCGAAGCCGTTGCAGCAGAGGTCGGCGTGGACGAGTTCTACGCCGAAGTGCTGCCGGAGGATAAGGCGAACTTTATCCGCCGCGAAAAAGAAATGGGCCGCACTGTTATCATGGTCGGCGACGGCGTGAACGATTCTCCGGCGCTGTCCGAAGCAAGCGTCGGCGTTGCCATCAATACCGGCGCCGCCATTGCCAGAGAGATCGCGGACATCACCGTTGCGGCAGGCGATCTCTCTGAGCTCGTCACCCTGCGCCAGCTCAGCACTGCGCTCATGGCGCGCATCCACCGCAACTACCGTTTCATCGTCGGCTTCAACCTCATGCTTATCCTGCTCGGCGTAGGCGGAATCATCCAGCCGACTACCTCCGCACTCCTGCACAATATGTCCACACTCGGCATCAGCCTCAAAAGCATGACAGATCTTCTGCCGGAAAAAGCAGAGGAAGAGTAAGAAAAGAAGCTTCCCGTAACGGTGGTCAAAAGTTTTCGCCAGTCTTTTTCAAAAGACTGCGGGCACTTAGGGCAGCGCCCTAAGTTGCTTTCATCAGAAAGCGAAACCTCTTTGCCTACATAAAATTAGGAAGGTTGATTTGAATGTCCGGGGGACATTCAAATCGTAGGGAACCCAGTTGCATGGGTTCCTGAAAGGGCGGTCAATGACCGCCCTTTTTTACATCCAAACTCGCGCTTTGCCGCGCCGCTCTGCAGTGCCCTTTCACGCTTTATTGCACAATGGGTAAAAGGGTACAAAAAGAAATTTAAAATAAAGCGCATTTACTACTCGACAAGATGCCAACTTCGGTGTATACTGGTAGGGTGCTTGCGGCAGGAACCGCAAAAACGAACACAATATCTTGTGGCTACGCATAAATATTCAATATAAAGAAAATTATGGAAACTGATTATGAAAACCAAAGGGGCTGGAGACATACAGCTCCCGCGGGCGGTATGAAGGAGCGGTAAGGAACATGAAGATCATTAAGAGAAACGGCTCGGAAGCAGCGTTCGATATCACTAAGATTATCGTTGCTGTCTCCAAGGCAAATAAAGAGATCGACGAGCGTCAGAGACTTACGAACGAGCAAATTCGCACAATTGCTGCAAATGTCGAAGGAGCGTGCGTCGCCATGGGGCGTGCAGCGTCCGTGGAAGAAATACAGGACCTCGTAGAAAAGCAGATCATGGGGCAAGGTGCGTTCGACGTCGCTAAGGAGTATATCTGTTACCGGTATACGCGTTCGCTTGCGCGCCGCGCCAATACCACCGATAACCAGATTCTCAGCCTTATCGAGTGCAACAACGAGGAAGTCAAGCAGGAAAACGCGAATAAAAATCCAACCGTAAACAGCGTCCAGCGCGATTACATGGCCGGCGAGGTCTCCAAAGACATTACGCGCCGCATTTTGCTTCCGCGCGAAATCGTCGAAGCACACGAGCAGGGCATCATCCATTTCCATGATATGGACTATTTCGCGCAGCACATGCACAACTGCGACCTCGTAAACCTCGAAGACATGCTGCAAAACGGCACGGTCATCACCGGCACGCTCATTGAAAAGCCGCACAGCTTCTCCACCGCCTGCAACATCGCCACGCAAATCGTCGCGCAGGTTGCAAGTAACCAGTACGGCGGCCAGAGCATCAGCCTCGCACACCTCGCGCCGTTCGTGCAGATCTCCCGCGAGAAAATCCGCCGTGAGGTCGAAGTCGAGATCGGCGAGCTTGGCGTTTCCCCGGATGAGGCCCAAATCTCCAAAATGGTGGAGCGCCGTCTGCGTGAGGAGATCAAGCGCGGCGTGCAGACCATCCAGTATCAGGTCGTGACTTTGATGACGACGAACGGTCAGGCGCCGTTCATCACCGTGTTTATGTATCTGAACGAGGCGAAAAACGAGCGCGAAAAGCGCGACCTCGCCATGATTATCGAGGAAGTGCTGCTCCAGCGCTATGAGGGCGTCAAAAACGAAAAGGGCGTGTGGGTTACCCCGGCATTCCCGAAGCTCATTTATGTTTTGCAGGAGGATAACATTACTCCCGGCAGCGAATACTATTACCTCACCGAGCTTGCCGCAAAGTGCACCGCAAAGCGCATGGTGCCGGACTACATCTCCGAAAAGAAGATGAAGGAGCTCAAGGAAGGCAACTGCTTCCCGGTGATGGGCTGCCGCAGCGCCCTGAACCCCTGGAAGGACGAAAACGGCAACTACAAGTTCTATGGCCGTTTCAACCAGGGCGTGGTCACCATCAACCTGGTGGATGTGGCCCTGAGCTCCAACCGGGACATGGACAAATTCTGGGAGATATTTGATGAGCGGCTGGCCCTGTGCTACCGGGCGCTCATGTGCCGCCACAACCGGCTGAAGGGAACCCTCAGCGACGCGGCGCCCATCCTTTGGCAATATGGCGCCATTGCCCGCTTGAAGAAGGGCGAACCCATTGACAAGCTGCTTTACGGCGGTTATTCCACCATTTCCCTGGGCTATGCAGGGCTGTGCGAATGCGTCCGCTACATGACCGGCAAGTCCCACACCGATCCCAGCGCCACGGGCTTTGCCCTGGAAGTCATGCGGCACATGAACGATGCCTGCGCCCGCTGGACCAAGGAAACCAACATCTTCTTCAGCATCTATGGTTCCCCCATTGAAAGCACCACCTACAAGTTTGCCAAGTGCCTCCAGCGCCGCTTTGGCATCATCAAGGGAGTAACGGACAAGGGATACATTACCAACAGCTATCATGTGAACGTCACCGAGGAAATTGACGCCTTCTCCAAGCTGCGCTTTGAAGCCCAGTTCCAGGCGCTGTCCACTGGCGGCGCGGTAAGCTATGTGGAGGTTCCCAACATGCAGGATAACCTGGAGGCAGTCATCAGCGTCATCCAGTTTATCTACGACAACATCATGTACGCGGAGCTGAACACCAAATCCGACTACTGCCAGCAGTGCGGCTATGACGGGGAAATCAGCATTGTGGAGGACAACGGCAAGCTCCTGTGGCAGTGCCCCCGCTGCGGCAACCGGGATCAGAACACCCTGAACGTTGCGCGCCGCACTTGCGGCTATATCGGTACCCAGTTCTGGAACCAGGGCCGCACCCAGGAGATCAAGGAGCGGGTGCTCCATCTGTAAGGGAGATAGTTCAGGGGATGTACTACGCCAATATCAAGCATTATGACATTGCCAACGGTCCGGGAGTTCGTACCAGCCTGTTTGTTTCCGGCTGTACCCACCGGTGCAAAAACTGCTTTAATGCCATAGCCTGGGACTTTCACTACGGTCAGCCCTTTACCCCCGCCACGGAGGAAGAAATCATTCAAAGCTGCGAACCCACCTACATTGCCGGGCTTACGCTACTGGGTGGTGAACCCATGGAGCCAGAGAATCAGGAGGCCTTGCTTCCCTTTCTGCGCCGCTTCCGGCAGCAATGTCCAGGAAAAAGCATTTGGTGTTATTCGGGTTATACGCTGGAACAGCTGCTGGGGCAAGTGCCTGCCCGGTGCCGCTGCAAAGAGACGGATGCGCTGCTTTCCCTGCTGGATGTGCTGGTGGATGGAGAGTTTGTGCAGGAACTCCATGACATCACCCTGCGCTTCCGGGGCAGCAGCAACCAGCGGCTGATTGATTTGCCCCAAACCCTGTCCTCCGGACAGGTGGTGCTTTGGCAGGACGAGACCATTTATGCCAGCCATGACCTAAAGCCTTCCCCGTAATTTCGCGGCTTGCTGGGGAATGTAAAACCTGTCCCCCTGTGAATTGACATTTTCTCCTTTTTTTCGTAAGATGAAGAAAACGTCATTGGCACGGGGGGATTTTTTTGCGCACTTTTTTTCTGTCCCTGCTGGCAGCGCTGCTGCTGATTTTTGGCAGCGCGTGGGCCGAAGAAGCTGACTTTGCCTTAAGCATTCCCGGACAAATTACCGGTTATTCCCAGCAGGAGCTGTTGCTCACATCACCTCAGGCGGGCACGGTTACCCTGGTGCTTACCGACGGCCTGGGGCAGGAGTGCCTTCGTCTTGCGGAAGACCTTCCTGTGCAGGCTGGAGAGAATGTATTTGTCTGGGACGGGCTGGGCGTGAATCAGGAGCCCTTGCAGCAGCTTACCTATACCCTTACCGCCACCTTCGTAACGCCGGACGGCATCCACGGGGTCAGCCAGCCTGTAAAGGTGGGGCGCAGCAAGCAGGCCCTGGTTTATGCCCTCCCCAGCGGAAAAACCTTGTACCTGGATGGTGGCCTGGACTGGTTTGCCGAGGTCAAAATGGTGCGCACAGGCATGCTCTGCGTTGCGTTCTACCACGCGGAGGACATGGAAAATCCCATCGTCACCAAGCGCAAAACCATTTCCACCTATAAGAGTTTCAACTATGACTGGGATGGCATCATCAACGGCCAGCGGCAGCCCGCCGGGGAATATGTGCTTCGCTTTTGGGCGGAGGAGAACCCGGAGTATGCCGTGGATATTCCCGTCACCCTGGTGGAGGGCGCATATACCTTGCCGGAGCTAACCGTGGCAGCGGACTATTTGCCCCAGGATGGCCTCACCGATGCGGAACTGTGGACCTGGATGCAGCGTCCCCTGACCGTGGTGGACCTGAAGAGCACTTCCCATCAGAAGCTGTATGCCGAGCCTTCCACCAAGAGCAAATCTCTGGGCACGGTGCATGGCCAGTCTCAGGGAGTGCAAATTTTGCAAGCGCCCGCGGACGGATGGGTCAAGGTGGGCGCCTACAACCATGAGGATGGTTCCTGGACGGAAGGCTATGTGCAGGAAGACCGGCTGATGACCTTGCCCACGGACAGCGACTACGGCCTGCTGCTGGACAAGCGCACGCAAACCCTGGTGGTATTCCATCAGGGGACACGCATCGGCGAGCTCAAAGTGAGCACAGGCCTGGTGGAAAAGAACAAGCTCTATCAGGAAACCACTGCCGGCGCTTTCTTCACACTGGAACACATGAGCGACTTCTCCCTGAGCGGAAACAACTACGACTATGTTATCCGCTATGACGGAGGGAATCTGCTGCACCAATGCGCTTACCGCATGACCAAGGATTGGAAGGACTTCTCCATCCAGTCGGCGCTATTGGGTACCAAGGCGTCCCACGGCTGCGTGCGCATCCAAAATCGGCCCGATGAAAACGGCCTAAACGCCTACTGGCTCTGGACACATCTCCCCTACCATACCAAGGTGCTCATTCTGGATGATCCGGATGCCCGAACCCGGGAGGCTGCCGCCGTCAGCGGCAACGCGACCGCCACCGAAGCCGTCTCCACCACCCAAGAGGCACTCGCCCTCCCCCAGGTGGAAACGCCTCCGGAGCTTGCGCCCGAAGACATGGAGTTGGTCATCACCCTGGGCGGTGACGTGGTGCTGGGCACACGCGAAAAATGGCAGGACAGTCCCCAGGGACTTCCTGCCTATCTGGAACAGTATGGATTGGGTTACCCTTTTGCCAACCTTACCGAACTTTTTGAGGATGACGACATGACCCTGGTCAACCTGGAGTGCGTCCTGAAGGACGACGCCAGCAACATGACCAAGAACAAGCAATACATTTTTCGCGGGGCCACCAGCTATGCCCAGGCGCTGGTGGATGCCAGCATCGAGCAGGTCAACCTGGCCAACAATCATGTAATTGATTATCAGTCCGCCGGGGAAGCCTCCACCCGGGAAGCCCTGGCGGCGGTGGGTGTGGCATACAGCGGCTATGGGGACGTGTACGTGTGGGACTACAACGGCCACAAAATCGGCTTTGGCGGATGCCGGGAGACGACCTTTAAGCAGGACCCCGGCGTCATACAGCGGGACGTTGAGCAGCTGAAGGCCGCAGCCTGCGAAGTTATTCTCTATTCCTGCCACTGGGGCACCGAATACGATCCCAAGCATAACGATCTCCAGGAGCAAATGGCCCAGGCGGCCATCTCCGCGGGCGTGGACATTGTCATCGGCACCCACCCCCATGTGGTGCAAGGAGTGGACGCCCAAAACGGGACAGTGATTCTGTACAGCCTGGGCAACCTGATGTTTGGTGGTACCCATGATATGACCACCTTTGACGGCACGCTGGCACGGTTGCGCCTCCGCTTTGACATTCTGGGGCGCTACCAGGGGGTGGTGGTGGAGCTGCTGCCCGTGCTGACCTCCTCCTCCGGAGATCTTTCGGTAAACAATTTCTGCCCCGTGCTGGCCGAAGGCGAGGACTGGACACGCATCTGGGACAAGATCCAGGCGGATACGCCCTTTGCGCTTTCCAGCAGCATGTGGTTCCCGGTTGCCGGGGAAGAATAATCCTTACTCGGCGGCGCCCAGCAAACAGTCAATGCCCCGGGCAATCCGCGCGGTGGTATGGTCAAAATGCCCGCCCTTCTCCAGCCAGAAGCGGACGGGCATTTGTTTTGCCCAATGCGCCGCCAGCAAGCGGGTGCACGCCTCCCCCTGCGCCATGCGCGGGTTACCCGTGCGCTTTTCCCGGTCCCCTATGCTAAGGGCCAAACGCACCGGCGCAGCAGGCTGGCTTTGGGCCCAGTCCGCAAACCCATCATACCACAGGGAGCCGGAAAAGCAGCCAACTCCCTCCACGGGCACCCCCCGCAGCCATGCATACACCGCGAAAAGCCCCGCCAGCGAATATCCAGCCAGGTAGCTTTCCGTCACCGGAAACGCCACCCGGCGCTCCAGCTTTTCCCGCAGTGCCATGAATTTCTCCAAATAAGCCGGGGCGCCGCCTGAAAAGTCAGCGCCCCGTGCAAAGACCCGCACCGCGGGCCAGGGAGAAAAGTCCCGGTTCCAGTCCACGCCGTCCACACAGGCCAGCGCGCAGGGAACGTGCAAGCGGTCATGGATTTCCTGACCCGCCTCGTGCGACGCATGCAGCCACACCAAGGGCCGCCGTTCTTCGCCCGATGCCCCTAGCAGCGTCACCTGCAGCCCGTCAATGTTCAGCTGCCCAGCACAATCTCCCGGAGCCATACTTCCATCTCCCCTTCTCCGCGGTTCGCCCACAGATAGTACGGAATCCAGTTGATTTGCGCCGGATACAGTCCGGGAGGCGTTTCCGTATAAAGCGGTGCATCCGCATCATCCGTGTTGCGCTTCAGGCCCATGGCTTTGATCCGCCACGCCCCACCAAAGAGGTTTTCATCCCATGCCTGTATCAGCGTTGCGCTGCGCGGCAGCGCCAGCAGGTGCAGATTTGCCCCATTATCTGCGCTCTCCGCGCAGTAGACCACAGGCCCACGCATAATCGCCACCCGGCCCACATCGGCCCGCACGGCCGAATGGGCATAAACCCGCCGGGGCATCATGGGCAGGGTCAGAGTCATCTGGTTTTTCCCGCGCAACCCACGCAAAAGCAGGTAGCCCTTTTCTATGGCCGGGGAAGTTTCATGGGCGTTTACAGACAGGTCATAGCTTCCGTGGCACCACCCAGGCAGGCGAAGCGCCAGGTCACAGTCGCCGTCGATTTCCAGGCGGATCTCGCCGCTGGCGGGATATTCGGTATGCACGGTGAGGCGGACAGGGCCATTATCCGTGTCCAATTCCGCCGTACCATCCAGATAAAGATGCACACGCACTTCCTGTCCGGCGGTGCCGTAAGCATACTGGCCCAGGGAACTGAGCAGCCGGGCCAGGTTGGGCGGGCAGCAGGAGCAGCCAAACCAGCCGGGCCGGGTGGGCAGCACGTGTTTTTTGGTGGGGTCCTTCTCGCTGGCTTCGGGAAGCACAGAAAGCGGATTTACGTAGAAGAAGGCATCCTGCGTGACGTTCATGCCGGCCAGGCAAGTATTGTACAGTGCCCGTTCCATCACATCGCCATACAAGCCATTGCGCTCTGCCTGCAGCAGCGCCCGCGCCGCGAAGATCAGCGCAATGGACGCGCAGGTTTCCGCATAAGCGGTATCGTTGGGCAAATCATAGTCGTAGGTAAAGGCCTCGCCGATACAGGTGGAACCTACGCCGCCGGTGATGTACATGCGCTTGTCCACCGCATTGAGGAACAGCCGTCGTGCCGCATTCAGCAGGCCCGCATCCTTTTTACGCTGCGCCACATCCGCCATGCCTGTCACCAGGTACAGCGCGCGTACCGCGTGGCCCTCCAATTTTTCCTGTTCCCGGACTGGCGCCTGATGCTGGGCATATTTCCGGCCAAGGTCGGCGATGCCGGACCAATGGTCATTGCTATGGTCCGGATGTTCCACCACCAGGTAGTCAGGCTCCTGCCCACGCTCGTCTACAAAGTAGCTGGTAAGGTCCAGCAGGAAATCCTCGCCCGTTACATCATACATCCTGCACAGCGCCAGCTCTATTTCCTCATGACCGGGAACGCCGGGGATTTTTCCTTCCCCATGGCCAATATGATCCGCAATATGGCGCGCAAAGCGAAGCATGGCGTCCAGGAGCTTGCGTTCGCCGGTAGCTTGATACCACGCCACCGCCGCTTCCATCATGTGCCCCGCACAATATAGCTCATGGCAATCCCGCAGGTTGGTCCAGCGCTTATCCGGCGCCTTGCACTGAAAATAGGTATTGAGATAGCCGTCAGGCATCTGCGCCCGGACCACCAGATCAATGGCTTCCTCCGCCTTTTCCCGCAGTTCACCGCAGCCGCCCAGCGCCAGCTGGTAAGCTACCGCCTCCAGCCACTTGGCCAGGTCGCTATCCTGGAACACCATGCCATAGTACTGTCCCTTGCTCTCCCCGGCCGCTATGCGAAAGTTCTCAATGCAATGACTTTTTTCTATATCGGGTATTTCATCGTTCAGCGCACGCCACTGGAAAGGGAGCATCTTTGCGCCGACGTTTTTCTGTATCTTTGCCAGCATACCGTCTTTCAGGCATACATGATCCCAGCGCGGTAATTTTTCTTGGATGTCGTTCATCTTCCAGCCTCCTCCTAGGACGATTCTTGATCCTTCCTTTTTGCTCGCATAGGGCCATTATAGCATATTTTCTCCCCTGCCACAGCACCCGGGGCGGTTTTTTTTATGCATTTATTGTGAAATATTTGTCGTAATTGTTTTTATATTGTATGCTGCTTGCATTTTTTCGATGTCCGGTGCATAATATCTTCAACGGTTCGAAAATTGCCCGGCGGGCGTATTTCGTCCCACTTGCGTGAACATTATAATATTCAGGAGGGATTTTCAATATGGAACGCGTGTATAATTTTTCTCCGGGACCTTCCATGCTGGCTGAACCCGTGCTGGAGCAGGCGCAGAAAGACATGATGTGCTATGGTACATCCGGCATGTCTGTGATGGAGATGAGCCACCGCAGCAAGATGTACATCGATATTTACGACCGCGCCGTGGCGGATCTTCGGGAACTGATGGCTATTCCGGACGATTATGAGGTTCTTTTCCTGCAAGGCGGCGCCACGCAGCAATTTTCCGCGGTTCCCCTCAACCTGATGGTAAAGGGAAAGGCCGACTATGTGGACAGCGGCAACTTTGCGCACCTGGCGGCAGAGGAAGGCAAGCGCTACGGTGAAATTCACGTGGTGGCGTCTTCCCGGGAAGATACGTACACCTATGTGCCCGACTTAACCAACGCGCCTTTCGACCCCGATGCGGACTATGTCCACATCACCAGCAACAATACCATTTATGGCACCCGGTATGTGGAACTTCCGCAGGTGATCCCGCCTTTGGTCACCGATGCAAGCAGCATGATTCTCTCCGAGGTCATGGATGTGAAACGCTTTGGCGTTATCTATGCCGGTGCGCAGAAAAACATCGGTCCCAGCGGCCTTTGCGTGGTTATTGTCCGAAAGGATTTGCTGGGCCATGCCATGCCCATCTGCCCCAAGCTGCTGAACTGGGAAGTGCAGGCCAAGGCAGGCAGCATGTACAATACGCCCAATACCTGGGGCATTTATGTGGCAGGGCTCACGTTCCAGTGGCTCAAGGCCCAGGGCGGTGTGGCGGCCATGGAGCAGCGAAACATCGAAAAAGCAGCCTTGCTGTATGACTTCCTGGATAACAGCCGCCTGTTCAAGCCCACGGCGCAGAAAAAATACCGCAGCCGCATGAATGTCACCTTTGTTACCGGTGATCCGGACAAGGACGCCGCCTTTGTCAAGGCCGCTACGCAGGCGGGCTTGGTCAACCTGAAGGGCCACCGTACCGTGGGTGGCATGCGCGCCAGCATTTACAATGCCATGCCCAAGGCCGGTGTGGAAAAGCTGGTGGCCTTCATGAAGCAGTTTGAAATGGAAAACGCCTGAGCGCAAGGAGGCTTACACACATGTTCAAAATTCAAACCCTGAATGCCATCTCTGACGTGATCCATAACGAGCTGTCCGCAGGCTTGTATACCGTAGCCAAGGAGGAGCCCATTCCCGACGGTATTCTGGTACGCAGTGCCAATATGCATGAGATGCCCTTAGGAGATAATCTGCTGGCCATCGCGCGGGCCGGAGCGGGTGTAAACAATATTCCCATCGATGCGTGCTCCAAGGCTGGCATTGTGGTGTTCAATACGCCGGGTGCCAATGCAAACGCCGTAGCCGAGCTCGTCATGGCCGGCATGCTGCTGGCCAGCCGGAATATCATCGGTGGCATTGCCTGGGCGCAGAGCCTTCAGGGGCAGGGAGCGGAGGTTCCCAAGCTGGTAGAAAAGGGCAAGGGACAGTTTGTGGGTCCTGAGCTGCGCGGCAAAACCCTGGGCGTTATCGGTTTGGGCGCCATTGGCGCCATTGTGGCCAATGCGGCCGCCCGCGGCTTGGGCATGAAGGTTGTCGGCTTCGATCCGTTTATTTCCGTGGACAGCGCCTGGAGTCTCTCCTCCCAGATACATCGCGCCGCAAACCAGGACGAAGTACTGGCGCAGGCAGACTACCTGACCGTGCATATTCCCCTTAACGATCAAACCCGCGGCTCCATCCAGGGGGATTTCCTGGCAAAGATGAAGCCCGGCGCACGCCTGCTCAACTTCAGCCGTGGTGAGCTAATCGATCCCACTGCCGTACGTCAAGCCCTTGCCAGTGGCCAGTTGGCCTGCTATGTGACAGACTTCCCCAGCGAGGAGATGCTGGGCGTTGAGCATGCCATTTGCATCCCCCACCTGGGCGCATCCACCCCTGAGAGTGAGGAAAACTGTGCCCGTATGGCTGCGGCGCAGCTGCGCGACTACCTGGAATGGGGCAGCATTCACAACAGTGTCAATCTGCCTGAGCTCCCCCTGGGCGCCCCAACCGCCGCCCGCATTCTGGTGATTCACGAGAACATTCCCAACATGCTTTCCACCATTGCAGCCTGCGTAAGCCGTGAGGGCATCAATATTGATACCATGGTGAACAAGAGCCGCAAGGCGCTGGCCGTTACCATGATGGAGATGGCGGACCTTCCCTCGGAATCGGGCATTCAGGCCATTGCGGCCCTGGACGGCGTGATCCGCGTACGCACCTTCATGGGCTAATGCGCGCATAACAAAAGGGGCAGCACCGTTGTAAGATACTTCAGCGATGCTGCCCCTGCTTTTTTTGTAATGCGAGCGTGACCGATAAGCCGAGTTCTGTCGTGGACGATCATCTATCCAGGCCCGGCGTTACCGCGCGGGCTCAAGCGGTCGTAAGAGACGCGACGGGCCGCCGCATGTGCCTCTATGCCGACCTTGCACCGGGTGGGGTTTACATCGCGGACAAGTCGCCAAGCCGCGGGTGAGCTCTTACCTCGCCTTTCCAGCCTTACCAGCGCAAGCGCTGGCGGTGTATCTCTGTTGCACTTTCCTTGGAGTCGCCTCCACCGGCCGTTAACCGGCACCCTTGCCCTATGGTGCTCGGACTTTCCTCATACCCGCAAGGGGCACGCGATCGTCTAGTCACCTCGCAGAATGTATCATACCCGTTTGCGAGGGAAATGTCAAGAGGCTTGCCGAACGGGCGGAATATTGTGCACCGTTGGCAGGCATCCGTAGGATCTCCCCCATGCCACGGCCCTCTCCTTTGTCCACAATGCAAACACCGGATGACCGGGCCATTGCCACCGCAATGTGGTGCCATCCGTGCCTGGGAAAATACGGCATCAGGCAGCACAGGCCCCGGGCACAGTACCTCCGGCAAGAAACAGGCAAGGGATTGCAGCTGTCCTTCAGGCACCTGCAATCCCCATTTCTTTAGGCAGTTATTTCCTTTGCGCCTATTCGGTATGCTTACGCGCCCTCGTCTTCCATCCGGGCATAAGTAGTGTCCGCTACCCGCATCAAAATGGCGTATCCAATCACGGACTCCACGATGCAGATGCCGATTACCACAGCCGCTCGGGCATTCAACGCCAGGTTGCCCAGCAGGAAAAACACCGCAACCGGGATAACCAGCAACAGGAAGGAAATCAGCATGCCCAGGGCAATGTTCCCATTCTGCTTGATGGCTTGCATCTCATTGCGCCAGTGAAACTTGGGCCGTGCGGCATCCAATGCCAGGCTGTAGGAGGAAAGCCCCCAGTTGGTCACCTGCGTAAACAGCAGCGCCAGCAGGATCACCGGCGTAAACGCCGGCAGCAGACAGATAAACATCACCGCGCCCACAATCGCGGAAATCAGATTGATGGTCATCCCCATGAGAAGCTTTGCCTGGAGCTGTGTACGTGTGGAAACCGGCAGCATGCGGCTGAGCATATGCCGTCCGCCTTCCCGGGAAACTGCCGTATCCACCGCAGGATTCATGCAGCAGATAAAGGTCATCAACGCCACCAGACCCAGGAACAAATACACCTGGGATACCTGGGAAAGTGCGCCCTGGACCACGGAAAGCATCATGCCCAGGTTATCAACTTCCGCGGCTTCCTTTCCTCCGAAATACATACCTACCAGCATCAGGGGCATGATGATGCAGCCTGTCAGGCAGTTATAGGCATATACCGGCGTACGCAGGATCTCCCGCCATTCCCGCAGGAATAAGGTTGTCAGCGGGCGGTGAGACCGAATCTCTCCCCGTTTGCGCGCCTTGTGGCGCACGGTGTTTTCCGTTAGGGACAGCGTGCGGGTCAGGTATCCGCCGCCCATGAGCAGCCACACCGCGCCATAGGCTCCCACTGCGCAAAGCAGATATCCCAGCAAGCTCCACACATTTCCCATAAGGCCTTGCATGGCCCACCAGGAAGGCGGGAAAGCCTGGGCCAGCTGCCGCATAAGCAGCTGTTTATCCAGCATCAGCTGCACAAAGTACATCATCCCTGCATCTTCCGGGGTGCGCCCCATAACGGAAAACTCCACTGTTAGCACCACCACCATGATGAGCAAACTGTATATCATCATCACGGCATCCCGGTGACGGCTGCCGCCGGTGAGGCGAACAATCAATGTAGCCAGCAGCGTTACCACGGCCACAGGGATCATGGCGCTGGTAAGCGCCACGAGCAGCGCCGATATGTAATAGCCCACCCCGGACTGAGTGTAGATTCCGTACAGAATAATGGCCGGCAACAGCGCCAGGGCAGCAATGCCCGTTTCCCCCAGCAGAATCTCCGTAAGCTTTGTGCCAAACACTGTACGCGACGTCACCGGCAGACTGGCCAGGAACGCTGTGTCACGGCCGTAATACAGCGACGTGAGCACATAGAAAAAGCTCATAAACACCATGCCCGCCATGACCACCGTAAGGGCCATGGATAGCAGCAGTTCCGGCTGGCCAATGGCTTTCAATCCTTCAAAAAGCAAAAATTCAAAGCCAACCACCATCCCCAGGATCATCAAATAGGCCAGGAGAATAAATACCCCGCCCACCAGTTTTCCTGTTTTGAACTTGCCATCCGTACCGCGCAAGCCACCGCCGCGCAATACAGCCAGGCGGTTACGGATCTGTAGCCGCATCAGGATGCTAAAACTACTCATACCGTCGCTTCCTCCGCTTCGCCGGTCATCTCCAGGAACAGCTGTTCCAGGCTTGCTCCCTTTTCACCGCTGCGCAGCTCTTCCAGCGTACCCTCGGCAATCAGCTTGCCCTTGTTAATGATGGCAATCTCGTCGCAGAGCTTCTCCGCCACATCCAGCACATGGGTAGAGAAAAACACCGTATTGCCCGCTTCACAGTGACGGCGCATTTCCTCTTTCAGCAGATGGGTCGCCTTGGGGTCCAGACCCACCATGGGCTCATCCAGTATCCACACAGGCGGCTGATGGATCAGTGCGCCGATGATGGTCAACTTCTGCTTCATACCGCGTGAATAGCTACGGATCTGGTCTCCCGCCGCATCCTCCAGCTCGAACAGGGCCAGGTACTTCTCCATATGAGCTTTCCGCGCCGCAGCTTCCACCCCATAGATGTCCGCCATGAAGTTCAGATATTCCAGCCCGGTCAGCCGCTCATACATTTCATGGCTGTCCGGCACAAAGCCAATCAGGCGCTTCGCTGCCAGCGGGTTTGCCACCATATCCTGTCCGCCGATAATCACGCTTCCTTCCGTGGGCGCGAGAATGCCGGTAAGGAGCTTGATAGTGGTGGTCTTACCTGCGCCATTGGGGCCAATAAAGCCAAACACCTTGCCCTTTTCCACATGCAGCGTGAGATCATCCAGGGCCTTGATTTTTCCCTTTCCATACTGCTTACTTACGTGTTCCAACCGAATCATCGGGAACACCTCCTTTTTCAGGTGCCATTATAGCAAAGGATCCATCCCGGCGCAATGCGGAATGTGTAAAATCCTGTCAAGCCGCTCTGAATTGTCAAAAATTACGTCGAAAGCCGACGTAACGTTATGTCCTCTCCCGCATCCAGGGCATATGCGCAAAAAGGGAGGCTATGCCCCGACTGGAGCACAGCCTCCCTGAGAGTTCTCCCCTGGCGATTATACAGGCATGGTCTTGTCGGCCTTGTCCAGCATACCGCTGTCGATCTTCATTTGTTGTGCCTGACGATACTCGAAGTACTTGGGCGCAACCTTGGGGAACATGGCATAGGTCAGCACGTCTTCCTCGCACTGATACCATTCGCGCATTTCTTCGCGCAGCTTATCCAGTTCCGGAGGCAGCGTATCGGCAAAGCGGCAAGTGATCACCTTGTCATCGCCAATGCACTGCTTGCGCACCGCCTCGTTTACGGGAGCGGGCAGCTTGCCATATTCGCCGCGGAGCAAGCCCTTGCTCTCCTTGGGCACCATCTTGTAGCGCTCGCCGTAGAGCACGTTCATAACCGCCTGCGTACCCACAATCTGGGAGGTAGGCGTGACCAGCGGCGGATAGCCGAAGTCCTTGCGCACCCGCGGGATCTCCGCCAGCACGTCGTAGTATTTGTCCATGGCATTGGCAGCCTTCAGCTGACCAATCAGGTTGGACAGCATACCGCCGGGAACCTGATATTGCAGCGTCTTTACGTCCACGCCCAGCACACGGGAGGGATCGCGCCAGCCTTCCTTGGTCAGGCGATCCGCTACGCCACGGAAGTGCTCCGCCAGCTTCGCCAGCAGATCCAGATCAAAGCCCGTGTCGTACTCGGTACCCTTCAGCGTAGCCACCAGCGACTCCGTGGCAGGCTGGGAAGTACCGCTGCCCAAGGGGCTCAAGCAGGTATCCACCACATCGACGCCCGCCTCAATGGCCTTCAGCAGCACCATATCGCCGGTGCCGGTGGTGTTGTGGGTATGCAGCACGATGGGCAGGCTGGTCTCCTTCTTCAGGCGCTTGACCAGGCTGTACGCCTTGTAGGGCAGCAGCAGATTGGCCATGTCCTTGATGCAGATGATATCAGCACCCATCTTTTCGATGTCCTGCGCCAGCTTTACAAAGTAATCCTCGTTGTGTACCGGGGACTCCGTATAGCTCATGGCGATTTCCGCAATGCCGCCATACTTCTTGGTGGCCTTTACAGCGGTTTCCATGTTGCGCAGGTCATTGAGGGCATCGAAGCAGCGGATAATGTCAATGCCGTTTTCCACAGCCTTCTTGACAAAGAATTCCACCACATCATCCGAGTACGGACGATAGCCCAGCAGGTTCTGGCCGCGCAGCAGCATCTGCGTCTTGGTGTGGGGAAGCGCCTTGCGCAGCTTGCGCAGACGCTCCCAGGGATCCTCATTCAGGAAGCGCAGGCAAGCGTCGTAGGTGGCGCCGCCCCAGCACTCCAGGGAATAGTAGCCTACCTTGTCCAGCATGTCGCAGGCAGGCAGCATCTCGTCGGTCCGCATCCGCGTGGCGGCCTGGGACTGGTGACCGTCACGCAGGATGGTATCGGTAATTTGCACTTTCGGCATAGGAAAAGCCTCCTTACTATGCAGTCAAAAATCCAGCCGTTAACCAAACATGGACAGCAGCACGCCCGCGGCAATCGCAGAGCCGATAACGCCGGCCACGTTCGGGCCCATGGCATGCATCAACAGGAAGTTGCCAGGATTGGCCTCCTGACCTACCTTCTGCGACACACGCGCCGCCATGGGAACCGCGGAAACACCGGCAGAACCAATCAACGGATTGATCTTGCCGCCAGAGAGCTTGTTCATCACCTTGGCCAGCAGCACACCGCCTGCCGTGCCCATACCGAAAGCCACAATGCCCAGCGCAATGATCTTGAGGGTATTGACGGACAGGAAGGTGCTGGAAGTAGCCGTAGCGCCCACCGTCACACCCAGGAAGATGGTCACGATGTTCATCAGCTCGTTCTGAGCAGTCTTGTTCAGGCGTTCCACCACGCCGCATTCCTTGAACAGGTTACCCAGCATCAGGCAGCCCACCAGAGGCGCAGCAGAGGGCAGCAGCAACGCTACCAGGATCGTCACAATAATCGGGAAAAGAATCTTCTGCTTCTTGGACACAGGCCGCAGCTGCTCCATCACGATGGAGCGCTCCTTCTTGGTGGTCAGCGCTTTCATAATCGGCGGCTGAATCACAGGCACCAGGGCCATGTAGCTGTATGCAGCCACCGCGATGGGTCCCAACAGATGGGGCGCCAGCTTGCCCGTCAGCCAGATGGCCGTGGGGCCGTCCGCGCCGCCGATGATACCAATGGCACTGGCTTCCGCAGAGGTGAAGCCCAGCAGGATTGCACCTATGAAGGTCAGGAAGATACCCAGCTGTGCCGCCGCACCCAGCAGCAGCGTCTTGGGATTGGCAATCAAGGGACCAAAGTCCGTGCCCGCGCCAACGCCCATGAAGATCAGGCAGGGATAAATGCCCAGCTTAACGCCCAGGTACAGGTAGTCCAGCAGGCCCGCGCTGATGGTTTTGCCAGAGGTGGCCACCAATTCGCCCAGCGCGTTGAACACCTGACCGTTCTGCAGATAGCAGCCGCTGTTGAGCACCACGTTGATGGAGTCGTAAATCACTTCACCCGTGGCCTGGCTAACAATGGCGCCGGTCTCCGTCAAGCGAACCGCTTCGGACAGCGTCGCAGTAATGTTACCCAGGATAGAGCCGGAAGGCGTCAAAATAGCGCCTGCGGCGTTGATGGTCAAATTGCTCAAATCCGCCAGGTTTGCCGAATTGACCAGGGTCGCACCGCCAAAAAGGCCCCAGTTCACATGGCCACCGGCAAACAGCTCTTCATGGTAGATGTCGCTTCCCAACAGGTTGGTCAGCAGCATACCAAAAGCAATGGGCAGCAGCAGCAGTGGTTCAAACTTCTTCACAATGGCCAGGTACAGCAGCAAGCAGGCCACCGCCACCATGATCAGCGCCTTCGGATCGGAGGCATACATGGCAATACCGGAGGTCAGGTAAAGCTCCCGCAGCGTACCGAGAATATCAATCGACATCGTATCAACTCACTTTCCTCGGCCGCGCGCTCAGCCCAGTACCACCATCGTAGCGCCGGCTTCCACCGTGGAACCCTTGGTAACAATAACCTGCAGTACCTTGCCGTCATGGGGAGCGGGAATTTCGTTTTCCATCTTCATGGCTTCCAGGACCACCAGCGTCTGGCCCTTGGTCACACTGTCGCCAGCCTTGACCTTCACATCCAGAATGTTGCCGGGCATGGGGGCCTTCACGGCCTCACCGGCCACAGGGGCAGCAGGAGCAGCAGGAGCTGCGGGGGCAGGAGCGGCAGGAGCCACGGGGGCAGCCACAGGAGCTGCAGGGGCCACAGGAGCCACGGGAGCCGCCGGACGTACAGGAGCAGCAGTGGGGGCGCCGCCGATTTCTTCCACATCCACTTCGTAGCTGGCGCCATTGACGGTAATCATAAACTTACGCATGATATTGTCCTCCTCAAAATCATTTCAAAAGCTTTTCCGTTCCTTAGAAGCGGCTGTAAACCTGTTCCTCGCGCCCAGCCTTCTGCCAGGCCGGAGCATTGGAAATCCGGCGCACATGGCGCACCACAAAGCCCTTGTCTTCCCCCATCACCGCAGCAATGGCCGCGGAGATTACTGCGATCAGCGCATCGTCCTGCGGTGCCGCCACAGGGGCAGGCTCCACCGGCGCTACAGGCACTGGAGCAGGCGCGGGCGCAGGGGTAGCGGTTTCCTTATGGTGCTTTTCGCCGCTGGTCATCACGGTGACCAGCTGAATCAGGCCAATCAGAATGATCAGCCCGAAGAAAACGATCAGCATGCCCACAACCGTTACGCTCAGGCCAAATATCAGCATATCCATGTCTTCACACGTTCCTTTCCGTTACAGCGGCAGGTTGCCGTGCTTCTTCGGCGGATTCGAGTCCCGCTTGGAGGACAGCATCTCCAGAGCCGCAAGGACCAGCTTCCGCGTCTGCGCAGGATCGCATACGTCATCGATCATGCCATCCCGGGCCGCAGCCACGCCATCTGCCACCTCCGCGGCATATTTGGCCTCCAGCTCCGCCCGGCTCTCCAGGGCAGGCTTGGTATCATTTTTCAGTTCGTCCACGTACAGCAACTGCACCGCAGCATCAGGCGTCAAGGCGGAGATCACCGCGCCCGGCCAGGCATAGCATACATCAGCGTTGGCTTTGCCACCCATGGCCACATACGCTTGACCAATGGCATTGCCCACAACCACGGACACCTTGGGGCAGGTGGCCTCAGCATAAGCGTACAGCAACTGGCTGGAGGTAATCATGGTCCAGGACTGCGTCTTTGCGGAGGGAACGGCAACACCCTTGCTGTTAATCAGGCTGACCACAGGCAGAGAGTAGCAGTCGCACAGGCGGATGAACCGCGCGGCTTTCGCAGCGGCAGCAGGAGAGATCATGCCTTCGTTCTCCTTGGCATTGCCGCAGACCAGGCCAACACTGCGGCCACCCATGCGGCACAGGGCTACGCGCAGTTCCTTGCCCCAATCCTGATACAGCTCAATAAAGCTCGCGCCGTCTGCCATGGCAGCCATCAGCGCCTCGCTGTCATCCGGGGCAATCGCCGGGAGCAGCCGGTTCATATCGTCGGTATCCACCAGGGGCGCATCTTCGGCGTTGGAACCGGGCAACAGATCCAGAACGCGCACAGCCAGCGCAATGGCTTCGTCCTCATCAGCGGCTGTCAGTGCCACGCCGCCCTGGGCTGCCATGGTCTTGGCACCGCCCAGCGTCTCCCCGGTTAACGTTTCACCGTTGACCGCGCTCATCACCTGCGGGCCATAGACCATCAGTTGGCCCACTTTTTCAGCCAGGATGCTCACATCGGCAATCTGGCTGATCATGGCCGCGCCACCGGCGCAGGGGCCCAACACCAGCGCAATCATGGGGCACACGCCGGAGAGCCGCGTCATTTTCGCAAAAACTTCCGCATAGGCGTTCATGGCTGCGGCACCTTCATCCAGGCGCACACCGTTGCTGTCGCATATGGCTACCACCGGTGCGCCAGTCTTCTGCGCCAAATCAAGCACCTTCAGGATTTTCTTTGCCTGCGCACGTCCCATTGCGCCGCCGTGGACAGTAAAATCCTGGGCAAACAGATACACGGGACGATCCTGTACCGTGCCATAACCGGTCACGACACCTGCGCCACCGTCTTTTTCGCTAACCAGGACATCCATTTCCACAAAGCTGCCTTGATCCACAAGCTTGGCTACCCGTTCCCGAGCAGTCAGTTTCCCCTGGGCGCGCTGCTTGGCCACGCGCTCAGCATTCCCCTGCAGGATTTCCTGCTTCTTCTGCAGCACCTGCTTCAGGTCTTGTGTGTTGTTCATGTCCGCTCTCCTTCCATGAATCCTGCGGTCTATGCCACATGGCATGAGGATATTTGAAGGGTTCAAACTTTACCCAATTTCTTATTTTCTCCATTATCCTCCTATTTCCTGCCAGGGCATGAAATTTTTTGTCAAGTCTGTAACAATACCATTATGAACCACAAAACGTTTTTCAAACGGATGCTCCCCTCCTGATTTGCGCATTCTGCCACGTGCTTTCGCACCATCAAATTCAAAGGAGAAATAGCTTCCACCTTTTCACAATGGTTCCCTGCGATTCATAAAAAAAGCACCATGATTTTTACAAATCACAGTGCTTATGGTGCGGAGAGTTAGGGATTTGAACCCTAGGTGGGGTATAAGCCCACACACGATTTCCAGTCGTGCGCCTTAGACCACTCAGCCAACTCTCCAAGTGTCCGCTCATCAAGCGGCAGGAATGATCATAGCACACTTCTATCCCGTTGTCAACAAAAAAATGGGCCTTTTCTGGAAAAAAAAGTTCTTTTCACCGAAACCTTCTCCGTGACAGCAGCTTGATGTCAGGAGCATTTTTTCTCCGTATGGCATTTTCCCGCATAGGGGCAACCAGCGCAGGAGCCACAGCTCCCGCCCCGGTTGCGCCGCATATGAATCAGTACGTACACCGTATATCCCGCAATGACACAAACCAGCGCAGCTGAGAGTGGCAGATTCATCCAGCCACCCCCAGCAAGCGTCCCAGCTGAAACACCAGCATCGCCATCACCCAGGCAATGGCCGTTTGCCCTATGGCAGCGCAAATGGCCCACTTTCGGCTTTCCAGCTCCCGCCGCATGGCCGCAAAAGCCGCAACACACGGCATATACAGCAGCACAAAGGTCAAGAAAGACATCGCAGAAAGTGTCGACGGGAAAACACTGCGGAGGGCCGTGAGCATCGCCGTGCTTTGCAGATCAACGCCAGAAAGTACTGCCAACGTACTTACAACGCTTTCCTTGGCCATCAGCCCCGTAACCACTGCCGTGGCAGCCTCCACGTTGCCAAAGCCACAAGGCGTAAAGATAGGCGCGATCCATCCCGCGAGGGTTCCCAGCATGCTCTCCTGCATGGTGGCCGCTTCCGTAAAGTGGAAGGTAAAGCTCTGCAGGAACCAGACAACCACCGTGGCCAGGAAAATCACCGTGAAGGCGCGCTGGATAAAGTCTTTTGCCTTGTCCCACATTTGCCGGAGTACGTTGCGGGGCGTAGGCAAGCGGTAATTGGGTAGCTCCATAATGAAGGGCGCAGCGTCGCCATGGAAAAGCGTCCGCTTGAAAATCAGCCCCGCCACAATGGAGAGCAGAATGCCCCCGATATATAGCACCGACATCACCAAGACCTGATTGCCCTGAAAAAACGCCTGGGCAAACAGTGCATACACCGGTACCTTTGCCCCGCAGGACATGAACGGCGTTAAAAGAATCGTAAAGCGGCGATCCCGCTGGCTGCTCATGCTGCGAGCAGACATCACCGCGGGAACGGTGCAGCCAAAGCCCATAATCATGGGAATAAAGCTGCGCCCGTTCAGTCCAATCTTGCGCAGGGGCTTATCCATGAGGAATGCCGCACGCGCCATGTATCCGCTGTCCTCCAGGATGGACAGGCACATGAACAGAATGACGATGGTGGGCATGAAGCTCAGCACACTGCCCACCCCAGTCAGCACGCCATTTACTACCAGGTCCTGCACCCAGCCAGCCACCTCATTGGCGCTGAGCCACTGGGCAATCGCATTGATCCCCGCATCCACCAGCGCAGAGAACCCATCGGCCACCCATGATCCAAAGGGTCCAAAGGTGATCCAGAACACCAGCAGCATGGCACAGAGAAATACAGGGATGGCCAATACCGGATGCGTCAGCACGCGGTCCACCCGGTCCGAAAGGGAAACCGTATTCTCCGGGGATTGCTTGCGGATAACCGCCTTGGCCAGCAGCTTTTCAATGTATGTATAGCGTACATCGGCCATAACCGCCGCGCGTTCCATCCCCAGCGTCTTTTCCATGTCGGTGATGATTTCCTCAATAATATGCAGATCCTCGGCCGACAGGCCCAGCATTTCCTGCATGGGCTCGTCCCCCTCCAGGATCTTGGTGGCAGCATAGCGGGCGCCAATGCCACATTTCGCCGCCTTGGCCTCCACCAAATGCTGAATGGCATGCAGCGCAGTATGCGCGGCTCCCTCACAGATGTCCAACGGCGGCAACGGCTCCCCTCTCTCCGCGCACTCCATGCTGCGCCGCACCAGCTCGTCAATGCCTTCCCCTTTACGGGCGCAAATGGCAATCACAGGGACACCAAGCTTTTTTTCCAGAACATCCAGCTTGATAACGTCCCCGTGGGCGCGCACCTCATCCATCATGTTCAGCGCCACGACCATGGGCGTGCCCAGCTGGCGCAGCTGCATGGTCAGATAAAGATTGCGTTCCAGGTTGGTGGCGTCCACGATATTGATGACCACATCCGGCTTATCCAGCGTAATAAAGTTACGGGTGACAACCTCCTCCATGGAAAAAGGACTCAAAGAGTAGATGCCGGGGAGGTCGACGATTTTCACGTCGCTGTTGTCCGCCTGGCTCAGCGCCTTTTTCCCTTTGAATAGCGGCGCGCCAAAGTGTGCATCGCCGCCATGATGGTGATGCATTAGCACACCGGTTTTCTGTTCCACTGTAACGCCTGGCCAGTTTCCCACATGTTGGTTAGAGCCCGTCAATACATTAAAGAGGGTTGTTTTTCCGCTATTCTGGTTTCCCGCCAATGCAAAGGTATATTGCTTCGTCATACTTTTTGCGCCTCCGCATGCTGTCGAAGCGTAATTTTTGCTGCGTCTTCCTTGCGCAAGGTCAACGCGTAACCGCGCAAATGGATCTCCAACGGGTCACCCATGGGTGCCGTTTTTTGCAGGGTAACCTTTACGCCGGGAGTAATCCCCATATCCAGCAGGTGCCTATGCAGCGCACCTTCGCCGCCTACGGCATCCACAATGCCCCATTCTCCGGGCTCCAGATCCGCCATGGTTGCACGGTCTGCTTGCTTTTGTGCCTTCTCCACCACGCCTCATCCTTTCGCCGTTTTGCATTACTTTTATGACGAGACAACGATAGCATGGACCCTTTCACTTGTCAACGTGCTGATTTGGCCGGGGCTCCGACCATTCCGGCGCATCTGGCAAAAGGGATGCGCAGTTTCCCTGGGGATGATGCAGGTAGGCCCTTTGCAAGGTATCCTCATCCAGGAGCCCCCGCATGCGCAGCGTTCCGCTCTCCAGCACCGCCAGGCAGGTATACCGTCCCTGGCGCAGGTGCGGCAGGACGGCCCGCAAGGGTTGCTGCTCCAGTACAGCCAGGATTTCCCCCCGCATCATCCCCGAGGTTTCCAAACGGTTTCTCCGGTCCAGGAACTGCCGCAATGCGGCCATGGCCTCGGTTGTTGCACCCACCTGTGAAGCGTAGATCAAAAAGCACCCTGCCGCTGCCAGAGAGAAGTTTGCCGCGCCCCACCATACGGCGCTTGCCACGGCCACCCCGGCAAGTCCCAGGCCCAGGATCATTCCCAGAACGCGCATAACCTTCATCTGCGTTGCCAGGTCATACCGCAGTGACAGCACCAGTGCCAGCAGCCTGCCACCGTCCAGGGGCAGCGCAGGCAGCAGATTCAGCGCCAGCAGCATCAGATTGCCAAAGAACATGCGTGCCCCAAGCGCAGGAGAAAGCATGCCCCAGCGGGTACCATACCACCCCAGCAGCACCAACGCCGCGGAGGCAGCCGGGCCGGAAAACAGCACCGCTGCCCGGTGCAGCGGCGGCAGGCGGTCTTCCTCTTCCAGGCGCAGCAGCAGACCCAGCGGCGTTATCTCCGCCTGGCGTGGGGGATGATGCAGCATGGCCGCTGCCAGGCCATGGGCCCCCTCATGGAGGGCTATGGAAACCAGCCCCACGGCCAGCAGCATGCCCTGCCCCTGTAGCAACAAATAGGCCCAGCACAGCAGGGTTGCACCGTGCAGCCACAGCTCCGTCCCTGCAAATTTGCCGATTCTCCACCGCATGCCCTACTCCTGTATCCATTCCGTGGGATCAACGCTATAGCCATCCCGCCGCACTTCCAGGGTTGCGGCTGCTTCCGGCAGCCGCGTACCCAGAAGCTGCCCCGTGGTTACCCAATCGCCCACGGATACCAGGCTCTCCGCCAGGTTGCCATAGCAGCATTCCAGCCCATCCTCCCGACGTACGCGTACCAGCAGTTCTTCGCCGTCGGCATGGTAGACGCCCATGACCTCCCCCTCCGTGGCACTTTTCACGGAGGTATCCATGCTTTCATAGGCCAAATAGGGTTCCGCCTCGCTCCAGGCATGCACTACCTCGCCCCCTGGCACAATCTGGGCCAGGGTTTCCACCTCTGTCTCCCCAAACACAAGGGTTGCCTCCGGAAAAAGGCTGCTGACAAAGGTCAGCTTTCCCAGTTGATCGTCCAGCAGCATATCCCCCGTGGCCGCCGTCAGCACAGTATCCGTCCACTGGGCGTCCGTCCATTCTCCCGACCGCACAGCCACCGCGCAAAGTACCAGCGCCGCCGCTACGCCCATGTTTTTCAGCAGTTCTTCACCCCAGTGCCGCTTTTCCCGGGTACGCCACTGAATTTGTGGTTTTTCCTCCCTGGGTTCTTCTTCACCGACTGTACGGATAATCGGTTTCATTTCCCCCACCTGGGTGTTTTGCTGATTTTCCACGGTTTCCACCTCGCTTCTGGCTCAGCCTATGCGTCCCGTGAAGAATACAGAACCCGCGAGGTGCCTGCTACATACACCCGGATGCCTTTCGCTGCATATGCTCAAAGCGGGAACATCCTGATTCTATGGGAGGGAATCCACATGAAAGTATGTACGCATCCCGGAGGAAACTGGGACCGGGGGCGGAATTGCCATCCCTTCGATTGCCAGTGCGACCGCTGCCGTGCCAAACGTTGCCCCTGTGAAGATCATCCGCCCGACTGCTCCTGCAGCCCCTGCTGTCCCCCGCCTCGGCCGCAAGGGCATCCGGACGGATGCTGCTGCTGCCAGTGCTGCCCCAAACCGGAGCCGCCCTGTGAAAAGCCTCACCGGCCCTTTCCCCCAAAGGGGTTTTTGCTGCCGCGCATTGTGGCCAGCTGCCGGGAGTGGCGCCGGAGGGCGTGCATCTGCCTGGAAGTATGCGACCTGCCCGACTGTGCCGCGCCTCCCTTTACCCTGATCCACGTTCAACAGAGCTGCCAACCACCCACCTGGGAGGTTCTTCCCGCGTCCAGCCAGCGTTTGCTATGCCTTCGCATCTGCATACCCGTGGACTGCCAGGTGCGTGACGCCAACTGCTGCGTTCATGCTGGGCACGGGACAGTGGAACTGGAGGCCTCTATGCGTCTGGGTTTCCCCGCCTGCGAATGCTGGCGCAATACGCTGATGGTGTTGCCCTGCGTGCGGCTCATCCAGCCCAGCGCGCCCAGCTGCGAACCGTGCTTCCAGGCAGAGGTGGAGATACTGGCTGAGATCTACATGATTCGCTGGGAGCCCTGCATGGTGGGCGTACCCAAGCCCGTTTGCCCAGACCTGCCGCTTTATCCGCAGCCCTGTATTCCCGGCTGAATGGGTTGTGCGCCATGCCGCGGCGCTTTTCTGCCTGCAATGCGTTGAACAGAAAAGCGCCGCTTTTTTTGGTTGTCCCTGTTATTTTTTTGAGCAAATGTGATACAATAAAGCCATCAAAGATGAGGAGGGCGATTGCTATGCCGACGCCACGCTATCCCGAGGATTACGAATTGCCGCTCAAGCCCCACGAAGCTTACGACCGTGGACTGGATACCCAGCTGGACCCCGAAAGCGACGAGGATTTCACCCCCACCTATCACGACGGCAGCGCCTGCCACGAATGCTGGGACAAGGGAGAACAGTAACCCCAGGCTACCACATCTAAAAAGAAAACGAAAGAAAAGCAACCCTTTGCTGCCTGTTTACTTGTTTCGCTGCGCGGAATATGGTATATTAAGTAGTCTACATTTTCCGTATGATTTGTGAAACAAGAGGGAAGGTTTGCTTGCATGATCGAGGTTTTTCCCGTCACGTTACCGCGTCTAAGCGGTAAGCAGTCCAGGCGGGTTTATGTATATGTCCCCGATGCGCTGGCCGCGGACCCCGATGCCCGCTACCCCGTGCTGTACATGTTCGATGGCCATAACGTTTTTTTCGACCAGGACGCCACCTATGGCAAAAGCTGGGGCATGAAGGAATACATGGACCAGACCCAGACGCCACTGATCATCGTGGCAGTGGAGTGCAATCACGCACCCAACAATGCCCGCCTTTCCGAGTATTCTCCCTTCACGTTTCAGGAAGAAAAGCTGGGACGCATCCGTGGCCGGGGCAAATGGACCATGGAATGGCTGGTTCAGGAACTCAAGCCCATGATAGACGCCCAGTATCCCACCCTGCCGCAGCGGGAAGCTACCTTTATTGCCGGCAGCTCCATGGGTGGGTTGATGAGCCTGTATGCCCTGGTAGCCTATAACCATGTTTTTTCCCGGTCGGCCGCGTTGTCGCCTTCCATCTGGCTGGCTTCGTCCCGGGTTCTGGGGATGGTCCGCCAGGCGGAGCTCGCCCCGGACACCGTGCTGTACATGGATTACGGTTCCAGGGAATTGGCCAATCATCCCGGAATTTTGCACAGTTTCAGCCTGCTGACCTCCCGCCTGATGGACAAGGGCGTATGGGTCAACAGCCGCATTGTGCCCAATGGCGACCATTGCGAAGCCTGCTGGGAGGAGCAGATCCCCTTCTTTATGCAAACGCTGCTCTACGAGCGGGAGTAACGGAGGATGCATCATGGAGACACAGTATTTTAAGCAATACAGTCCCGCCCTGGACCGGGACATGGAATGCAAAGTATACGGCCACGCCGGGCGACCGGTGCTGTTCATTCCCTGCCAGGACGGCCGCTTTTTCGACTTTGAAAACTTCCACATGACCGATGCATGGGCACCTTTCATCGACGCGGGGCGGGTCATGGTCTTTTCCATTGATACCATCGACCGTGAAACCTGGTCCGATAAGGAGGGCGATCCCTACTGGCGCATTCGCCGCTATGAACAGTGGATTCACTTCATTACCGATGAAATGGTGCCTTTCATGCGGGCCATGGTCAACGAGCGCAATGGTTGGACAGGCTATCCGGGGATTATCGCCTTTGGATGCAGCCTGGGCGCCACCCACGCAGCCAATCTGTTTTTCCGCTTCCCGCAGCTGTTTGACGGCATGCTGGCCTTGAGCGGGATCTACACCGCTGCCTATGGCTTTGATGGCTACATGGACGAAGTGGTATACCGAAATTCTCCCGTGGATTACCTCAGCGGCATGAGCGCGGATCATCCCTTTATAGAAGAATATCGCCGGCACCGCGGCATTATTTGCGTGGGGCAAGGTCCATGGGAGGTTCCGGAAACCACCCGCCGCATAGCGGAGCTGAATGCCGAGAAAAACATGGGCCTGTGGGTGGACTTCTGGGGGTATGATTGCTCCCACGACTGGGACTGGTGGTATAAGCAGGTGGCCTACTTCGTTCCCCATCTGTTGGATTGACACATCAAAAGCAAAGGCGGCTGATCATTCATGAAAAATTTCATCTTCATCTCTCCGAATTTTCCCACCAACTACTGGCAATTTTGCCGCGAGCTGAAAAATAACGGCCTGAATGTATTGGGTATTGGCGACCAGCCCTATGACGAATTGACGAACGAGCTGAAGTCCAGCCTGAATGAATACTACAAAGTAGGCAGCCTGGAAAACTACGACGAGGTCTATCGCGCCGTAGCCTTTTTCATCAGCAAATACGGGCGTATTGACTGGCTGGAATCCAATAATGAATACTGGCTGGAACGGGATGCCATGCTGCGGACGGATTTCCACATTCTCAGCGGCTTCCAAAGCGAGGACATGCCCCGCATCAAGTTCAAGTCCCGCATGAAGGAGTACTATCGCAAGGCAGGCATTCCCGTGGCCCGTTACCACATGGTAGACAGCTTTGAAGGATGCCGTGCTTTCATCGACGAAGTGGGCTATCCCGTGGTGGTCAAGCCGGACAACGGCGTGGGCGCTTCCCATACCTACAAGCTGGAAAGCGATCAGGATCTGGGGGAGTTCCTGGCGCAAAAGCAGCCGGATGTCAGCTACATCATGGAGGAATTCATTCACGCGGAAGTCAATTCCTACGACGCGATTATCAACGCGGAAGGCGAGCCCATTTTTGAGACAGGGAACGTAACGCCCTGGTCCATTATGGACATTGTCAATGACAACGATAATTCCATCTATTACATTCTTAAGGATTTACCCGAAGATACACGCCGGGCCGGACGTGCCACCGTAAAAAGCTTTGGGGTCAAGAGCCGCTTTGTTCACTTCGAGTTTTTCCGCTTAACGCAGGATCAGCCAGGCATGGGCCGCAAGGGGGACGTGGTTGCTCTGGAGGTCAACATGCGCCCCTGCGGCGGTTTCACCCCCGACATGATGAACTTTGCCCATTCCACGGATGTATATAAAATCTGGGCCGACATGATCGCCTTTGACCACTCCACCAAGTCTGAGGGGCCCCACGCCTTCTGTGCCTTTGCCGGACGCCGGGACGGGAAATCCTTCGCACTCTCCGACGATGAGCTGATCGGCAAATACGCCTCCCAGATACGGATGGTAACCCGCATTCCCGACGCCTTAAGCGGCGCCATGGGGAATCGGATGTTCCTTGCGGTGTTCCCCACCAAGGAGGAAATGGACGCTTTCTATTTCGATGCCCTGCGCTGTCAATGACCCAAAAAGAGCAGCATCCCGGGTGAAAAAGTATCACTTTTTCCACCCGGGTTTTTCCATGAAAAAGGCATGCGGTCCATCTTGCGGCCGCATGCCGTATTGGTACTTAGACACCATCAGGCTTTGGGGAAAATTCCACCAGGCGTGGCGTAGGTGTAACCTCCTCATCGGGGATGAGCGTTGGCGTAGCCGTAGGCTCAAGGGTAGGCTGGGCCGTGGGTAATCCCGTAAAGGGGAAAATCAGCACCGCCTGAAGCCAGTTGTTCCCATCGGAATATTCGTCAGGCCGGTACGCATAGTAGACCCGCAGGGTATCGCCCTGATACCAGTCCGTCTCCCCCATGACATCCTCAAAGGAATCGTCAGGACTTTGCTGGGCCATAGCGGCTTTTGCCGCGGCCTCGTTCACGGTATCCTCCAGGGTTCTGGACGGGTCTGCCGCCTGAACGCAGCTTCCCGCCAAAGCGCCAAAGGAATCCGGATAAATGCTGCGCACCGTCAGCGATACCATGCCTTCCTCCTGCAGTTGCAGGGAAAGCTCCACCCCCTCGGGAGTATCCGCATTGTCCTGTGCGGTAATCCCCAAGGACATAATCACTGGATAGCATTCAAACAAACTGTTGATGTTTGCAGCACCCAGGCTGCTCAAGTTGGCATTTACCTGAGCGATGTAGGTCTGCGCCGCCTGCTGTCCTTGGGTAGTCAATACCGGCCAGTCAATGGCCGCCTGGGCAACCGATGCAGCAAGCAGCAGGCAGCACAGCAGCGCAAGAAACCGCTTGATCATTTCTTTTCCTGACGGAACTTTTCCTGAAGTTCCACAAAATGAATAATGGTTTCCACCGCGCCATCCACACCCACGGCGCCGGTATCCACGCACAGGTCGTAGTTCTCCACCGCGCCCCAGGTGGCGGTGGCATAGTAATTGTAGTAGCTGGCGCGCTGCTTGTCGGCCTTGCGGATGACTTCCTCTGCCTTAGCGCTGTCCACGTTATAGTACTTGACGGCGCGCGCCTTGCGTTCCTCCATGTCGGCCTTGATAAACACGCTAACTACTTTTTTCTCATCCCGCAGCACGTAGTCGCCGCAGCGGCCTACAATGACACAGGGGCCCTTGGCTGCCACATTGCGAATGGTATCGAACTGGGCCAGGAAAATTTTGTGGTTCAGCGGCATGTCCATATAAACGCTGCCCGCATCCCCGCGCATCTGCATTCCCGTCACCAGAGAAAACAGCAGGGAACGGGTAGGCTTTTCGTCGTGATCCTCGAACATCTCTTCACAGATGCCGCTTTCTTTCGCCGCCAGGGTAAGGAGTTCCTTGTCATAATAGGGAATCCCCAGCCGCTCCGCAAGTTTTTTGGCCACAAAGCGCCCGCCGGAACCATATTGACGGGCTACGGTAATCACGGTATCGATCATGTGTCATTCCTCGCTTTCCGTGTAGATTTTCTTGGGTATATTTATTATAGCACAAATCTTCCTGATTTGGCTACTTTTCTTTTTGTACCTTTTTGTAGCGTTCTGTTGCCCTCAGGTCAGCCGCTCCCACACTGTATATTGTTCCCCCGGTATAAAGCCAAGCTTCCGGGCAATGTGTGCCGATGCAGCGTTTGCCGCATCCCACGCAACCGCCATTCCCCGGTACCGTGCCGCTTGCAGCAGGGCGGCCGCCGCCGCGGTAGCCAGCCCTTTTCCTTCCTGATCCTGGCGCGTCTGAAGCTGAACTTCCAGCCCCCAGGGCCAGGATACATACGCGCTGGCGCCTGCCGCAGGCCGTCCCGCGGCATCCCGTACCAAAATGCCCATTCCCCGGTGCAAAAAATGCTCTACTGATCCATGTTCCCGTACAAAATCCCGGGACCAGGCAGCTGTCAAGCAGGCTTCCGCATCCGCCCGATCCATGGAAGCCAGGGTATACCCTGGCGGCAAAGATTTCCAGGCGGCAAGATCCTCCCTGATGGCATCGGGCCGCAGCAGCTGAAAGCCCTGCCGTGTCACAGGGCGAAACGTCCCCAGGCCATCCAGCAGCGCCTTCCATTTCCCGGGCACGTAAAGCAGCCACTCCCGGGGCTGTTCCGCCATCATGCACGCCAATGTCTGCCGTCCATGCTCCCCCGGTTCACCGCCGCAGATCATGAAATCTCCCACCGCAAGCACCGCTCCAGCCGGTAAAATCCGCACAGTTCCGCTCCAGCCGGATAGCGCCGCTTCTGTGAGACCGTGCATGCCCGGTATCCCTGCAAAAAAATGCCGTACCCGCTCGTCCATCATTTTTCTTTCTCCTGCACAGTGACGTTTTCTCCGCCGAAGGATTCCTTCAGCTCTGCCAGCAGCGTGCTTTCCGCCGCCATGGCATCCGGGGACGCGTCCGTAGGCTCCGGGCTTGCCTGGAAGGTTACTTCCATGCCCAGCGCCTGCCCCAGCGCGGCGGTAATGCTGTCCCGCTTGGCCGGGGAATTCAGCGCAGCCACATAGAAGTCCTGCCCAGGCTTGGCATACCAGCGGTATACATTCCCGTCGCATCCCGCAAAGCGGCCCTGTGTCAGGAAGCTATATGTAGCCGGATCGCTGCGCTTCAGCGCGTCCATCATGGCTTTCCAGGCTTCTCCGGGTGTCTTGCCCGTTGGCGTCAGCGGCGCGGGTACTGCCGGCTTCTCCGTATGCGGCGCGGGGGATGTCTTGGGCGCAGCGCTCCGGGCAGCCGGCTTGGCGGGGGTAAAGCTGCCGTTTTTCAGTTGTTCCGTCAGGGTGGACAGCTGCTGTTCCAGCTCCGCAATGCGCTCGTTCAGGGCAGCGGCGTCCGTGTCCTTGGTCTTGAGGCAGGCTTTCATGGTGGCCGCCTCCAGGGCAATGCGCGGGGAAGATGCCCAGCGCATCTCTGTCTCCACCGCCATGAACAGTTCCAGCATGCGCAAAAGGCGCTCGTCGGTAAATCCCTGCGCCTGCCGCCGGTATTCTTCCGCGTCCTCCTGGGTCAGTTCCAGCAATCCGGCCAGTTCCTCTCCGCAGCTTTGCGCCATGAGCAGCGCGCGCAGGTGCTGGGACACATCCTTGGAAAAGACCACTGGTTCACGGCCGCCGCGCATCAGTTCGTCAATCATGGCCATGGCCGCCTTCACGTCGCTGGCCCGCAGCGCTTCCCCGAAGCGGAACAGAAACGATCTGTCCGCCGTGCCAAGCACGTTGCGCACCAGATCCTCGGTCACCTCGCTGTGATAGCCCAGACACATATCCAGGATGGACAGCGCGTCCCGCATGCCGCCTTCCGCCGCCCGGGCAATCAGGTGCAATGCCTGATCCGTTGCTGTGCCTCCGGCGCCCTGAACCGCTTCCTGCAACCGGCCCACAATCTGTTGGACAGGAATACGGCCGAAGTCGAAGCGCTGGCACCGGGAGAGGATGGTGGCAGGCAACCGTTGGGGTTCGGTAGTGGCGAGAATGAACATCGCGTGGGCCGGTGGTTCCTCCAGGGTTTTCAGCAGCGCGTTGAAAGCCGAGGCGGAAAGCATGTGGACTTCGTCAATGATATATACCTTGTACTTACCATACTGTGGGGGGTATTTCACCGACTCCCGCAGGTCGCGGATCTCATCCACGCCGTTGTTGCTGGCCGCGTCGATCTCCAGCACATCCAGGCTGTTCTCCCCCATCAGACGCAGGCAGCTCTCACACTGGCCGCATGGATCACCCTGCACAGGAGCAAGGCAGTTGATGGCCCGGGCCATAATCTTGGCCGTGGAGGTTTTCCCCGTTCCCCTGGAACCGCAAAACAAATACGCATGGGCGATTCGTCCCGTCATAATCTGGTTGCGCAGGGTGGCAATCACCGCCTCCTGGCCTACCATGGCGCTAAAGGTCTGCGGCCGCCACTGGCGGTATAGGGCTTGATAAGCCATGGGTTTCCCTCCTTCATCTTCACTCAAAGCAGATCAGGCCGCGAATCGCCTCCAGGCGCTTCTCACCTATCCCCGGCACCAGCAGCAAATCTTCGGGATAAGAAAAGCGGCCCACTGCCTCCCGGGTTTCAATGATGCGCTGGCCAATCACCTCGCCCACACCCGGCAGGGTCATAAGCGTTTCCAGATCAGCCGTATTCACATTGATGTCGCCGGGTACTGTGGTGGGCATGGGCGTGCCCGTCCGGCCCGAAGCATAATACACGTCCGGTTCCCGAACGGTGCGTGGCGCGGTTATCACAGGAAAAAGCAGCGCAAGAGCCGCCAGGCAGAGGCACGCATTGCCCACTGCCTGACGGATACGTTCCCAGCGCCGCTTTGCTTGGTCTGTCATTTATTTATACGCTCCGGCGGACCTTCTGTCCCTGAGGCGTATCCTCCAATACATAGCCCGCCGCCTTGATGGCGTCCCGCAGCTCGTCGCTGCGCTTCCAGTTCTTTTCTTTCCTGGCCTGGGCGCGCTCGTCCACCATCTGCTGGATGTCCGCAGGCAACGCATCCTCCTTCTTCTGCATCAGGCCAAGGATATCGCACAGCCCGGTCAGCCGGTCCAGGGTAGCCTGCACCGCCTGACGGCTGCTGTCCGCGTTCAGGGAAACGTTGGCGTCCTTCACCAGCTCAAAAATAGCACCGATGGCGTCCGCCGTATTCAGGTCGTCATCCATGGCGGCGTCAAACCGCTGCTCATAGGTGTTCAGGCGCTCCAGCAAGGCTGATTCCTCCGGGGATGCAGGCTTGTCCTGAGCATTTTTCAGCAGGAAAAGCAGCTGGTCCCGGGCAGTATACAGCCGGGTAAGGGATGCGTTGGCGGCTTCAATCTGTTCCCGGCTGAAGTTGATGGGGCTGCGGTAATGTGCCGACAGCATGAACAGCCGAACGGCCTCCAGGCTGTATTCCTTGGCGATGTCCCGCACGGTGAAGAAATTCCCCTTGGACTTGCTCATTTTCTCATTGTCCACGTTGATGAAGCCATTATGCATCCAATAGCGCACATAGGGCTTGCCCGTGGCGCCCTCGGATTGGGCAATTTCATTTTCGTGGTGCGGGAAAAGCAGATCCTTGCCGCCGCAGTGGATGTCAAAGGTTTCACCCAGGTACGCCATGGACATGGCGGAGCACTCAATGTGCCACCCGGGTCGCCCCATCCCCCAGGGGCTTTCCCAAGCAGGTTCACCCGGCTTCTGCGCCTTCCACAGGGCAAAGTCCGCGGGACTTTCCTTTTCCGTCTCCACGTCCAGGCGCTCGGAAGCGCCCATTTCCCGGTCCTCCACGCTCTGCCCCGACAGCTTGCCATATCCGGGGAAGGAAGAAACGCGATAGTATACGTCCCCATTCACCGCATAGGCATGGCCGTTGTCAATGAGCCGCTGCACCAGGGCAATGATCTGCGGGATATGCTCCGTGGCCTTGGGATGTACGGTAGCCGGGCGGATGCCCAGGGCCTGGGCATCCTTGAAATACTCGGCAATAAAGCGTTCTCCCAGCTCCTTGACGGTGATGCCTTCCTCATTGGCGCGCTTGATCATTTTGTCGTCGATGTCGGTAAAGTTCTGCACAAAGGTCACCTCGTAGCCCTTGTGCTCCAGGTACCGCCGCAACACATCAAAGGTGATGAAGGGACGCGCGTTACCGATGTGGAAGTAATTATAAACCGTGGGTCCGCAGGCATAAATGCCCACTTTGCCTTCATGAAGGGGAACGAAAGTTTCTTTACGCCGGGACTGACTGTTGTAAATCTGCATGTTATATTTCCTCCGTCTCTTCCTGTTTGCGGTGTAAGTCTTCTTCCAGCATGCATTTGCCGCTTTCGCAACCGCCGCAGCCAAGCTCTTTGGCACGCTGGGACAGGCATTCCTCCAGGTGCATCATGCGCGTGTAGAGATCCTGCATCTTCTCCAGCATGGGGTCCGGCAAATGAATTTGATCCAGGTCCACGCCATCGGGGGGCTGGGGTTGCTTTTTCTTTACCACCCGTCCGGGATTTCCCACCACGGTGCATCCCGGCGGTACATCCTTGAGTACAATGCTGCCCGCGCCCACCTTGCTCCCATCGCCAATGGTGATGGGGCCAAGCACCTTCGCGCCGGAACCGATGGTCACCCCGTTGCCAATGGTGGGATGGCGCTTGCCCGTTTCCTTGCCCGTGCCGCCCAGGGTTACGCCCTGGTAGATGGTTACGTTATCGCCAATCACCGTGGTTTCGCCAATCACGACGCCATCCCCGTGATCGATGAAAAATCCCTTGCCAATAACCGCCCCGGGATGAATCTCAATGCCCGTGCGATGCCTGGAGCGCTGGGAGATCCAGCGTGCCAGCACCACATGGCCCTTTTCATAAAGCCGGTGTGCCCGGCGGTGCGCCCGCACAGCCCTTAAGCCCGGGTAGCACAGCAATACTTCCAGCTTGGACTTAGCCGCCGGGTCACGGGCCATAATGGCCGCCATATCCTCCTTGAGTTGTTTGAACATTACCATTCGGGGAACGATAAGCTATCCCCTACCTCCTTCACGCGATTTGCATTCCATACCATAACTATGCCGCGGAAGTGAAATGAGCGCCTGGTGCGCGGGACCGCATGCCGCGGTTTCCCGGGCGAAAGCGTCCGGGGCGGAATAAAATCACCATCGCCGCGCTCAGCACCAACGTCGCGGCAATCCACGCGCAATCATCCGCGCTCAGGGAAACATGTGCCGTCAGCTGCAGGGCCCATGCCTCTTGCGGCGGATTCAGCCGGAAAACCGCGCATACATCCTGCCGGGGCTCCGTACCGCTATGCACCCAAGCGCTAACAGCCCCTTCCGCCTTGCCTTCCGCATCCGCGGGCAGGGTCCAGCAACATCGAAAGACCATGCTCTCATCAGGCAGAAGCGACTCTCCCGCCGGCTGCTCCAGCGCGCCATCGGCCCTAACGGTCCACCCGGCCGTATCCATCCAGGCGCCTGCCATGGCGTTTTCCCCGGAATCGCCAAAGCCGTCCAGGCGCAGGTTGATGCCCGTGAGCGGCGCGGTACCCGCATTTCGCAGCGTTACAGCGTTTTCGTAGGTGTGACCCGGCATGGCGCCGTCATAGCTCTCCCGCTCAAGGGTAATCTCCAGCACGCCGCCCCCCGGATTCTCCTCCTGGAGCCCCGCCGAAGCCGGTCCCTCCGTCTGCGTATTGACAGGCGGCGCCAGCGTTACAGGTTGATCCGCCAGGGCCAGCAGCAGATAGTCCTTGCCCTCCCCACTGGTGTACATGGCCGAGAGGTTGCACTGCGTTTGAAGGCGCTCTGCCTGGAAATTTGTGGGCAGAGGGCAGGCGTAGTGCAGCGTGACGGTTTGGCCCGGCTCCAGGCGCAGGATGGTCGCCGTTCCGTTCAGGTTCAATAGGGCGTCGCCGCCTGTAAAGCCGGTGAAAGCGCCGCCGGATAATAGATTCTCCCCCGCAAGGCCGCTTTCATCCACAAAGATGCGCTCTACGGCGCTCTCCCCCTGGTTGGAAACGGTGAGGGTGTAGGCATATATGCCGGGCTGGGCGTCCTGAACAGACTGTTTTTGCGCAACAATCCGCGGGAGTCCGGCCTCTGCCCAGGCGAATGCGGGCAGCAACAGCAGCAGCAACCATCCCAACGCCCGCCGCATTGCTTTCCCCCTCCTCACCTGTTTTGCAAAATTATACCATGGGCGAAAAGCGAAATCAATCATCAGATGGCTTTCGTATGCCTTCCCGGACTTGACAGCCTGGAAGCTAGGGCGCATAATGAGCACGGACTGAACAAAAGGGGCGTGATGACCATGATTCACTTTCGCATGGCTACGGCGGAGGATGCCGGGCTCATCAGCCATATCTATGCCTCCAGCTGGCGAAAAAGCTACCGGGGACTGATCAACCAGGATTATCTGGACCGGCTTCCCGATGATTATTGGGTGCCTTCCATCCGCTCCTGGCTTTCCAGTGGGCGCCTGGATGCGCTGATGGTGTATGAGGACAAGCAGCCCATTGGCTGTGCATGCTATGGCCGCGGCCGGGATGAGGACCACGGTACATGGGGAGAAATTGTTTCCATCTACCTGGCTCCCGATTGGATGGGCCAAGGCTATGGCGGACAGCTGCTGGAAGAAACCCTCAACAAGCTCCGGGAGCAGGGCTTCCAGCGCTTTTATTTGTGGATGCTCCAGGGGAATCAGCGCGCCGCCCGCTTTTATGCCCGCCATGGCTTCAAGGTTACTTCCGACACGGTTGCCTATAAAATTGGTGGCCAGGACATTCAGGACGTGCGCTATGTGCGCGTGGAAAAGTAACAAATCAATCAAAGCAAAGGAGTATCTTCATGCTTCAATCACCCGCAACCTTACCCCAGGAGCCCAGTGCCCGCTATACGCTGCTACGTGCACAGCTCACTGCCCTGATGGAAGGGGTAACCGCGCCCCTGTCCAATATGGCCAACATGGCTGCGCTCCTGTATCAAAGCCTGCCGGAGCTGAACTGGGCAGGCTTCTATTTGTGCAAGGGGGAGACGCTGCTGCTGGGACCCTTCCAGGGCAAACCCGCCTGCGTGGCCATCCCCTTTGGAAAAGGGGTTTGCGGCACAGCCGCGGCCTCCCGGCAGGCACAGTTGGTACCGGATGTGCATGCCTTTCCCGGCCATATCGCCTGTGACGGCGCCTCCGCGTCGGAGCTGGTGATTCCCCTGATGCAGGATGGGCAGGTGCTCGGCGTGCTGGATCTGGACAGTCCGGTTCCCGCCCGCTTCACGCTCCAGGATCAGCAGGCGCTTACCGGCCTGTGCGCCCTGCTCATGGAGGCATGCACGTGGAAGGAGGGGCTGTTGTAAATGTCGCTTCCCCTTCCCAGGATCATTCTTGCCACAGGCAACCCCAGTAAGCTTCGCCTGCTCCAGGCGCTCATTGACGGGCTGGCCCAGGGCGTTACGCCCAGCGAGCTGGATGTGCGTCCGCTGGTTCAGGAAAGCGGCCGTACCGTGAGCGACAACGCGGTACTGAAGGCGAAGGCATACTATGACTGCACAGGGCTTCCGGCTTTGTCCGGGGATTCCGGCCTGTTGCTGCTGGATATTCCCCAGTCTTCTCCCGAGCAGCCCGGTACGCAGATCCGCCGCGTTGTCCATGGGGAGGAAACCACGGACGAGGAGATGCTGACCTATTATATGGAGCTTGCGCGCCGGCACGGGGGCCGTTTGCGGGCTGCCTACCAGAATGCCCATTGCCTTTACGCCGGGCCGGGACGCATATGGCTGCGCACAGAAACTCCCCAAGAGTGTGCCCGCACGGCGTTTTATCTGGTGGATACCCCCTGCGCACTTCGCCATCCCGGCTGGCCGCTGGACAGCCTGGCCGTGCGCATGGATACAGGCACCTACTTCATGGAGGATCATGCGGCCGTGCAGACCGATGATGCCACGCTGTCGGACCTGGCGTTGCCTTACCGGCCCTGGCTGGAGGCCTCCATGCAGGCACTGGCCGATTTGCAAAGAAACGAAGGAGAGAAAGAAACATGACGGTTGTTGCTGTCACTGCCCTGGGTGTAGGTGGCGCTACGGTACTGGGCGCGATTTTAGGTTTTCTGATTAAAAATATTCCCCACCGCTACAATGATGCATTGCTTGGCTTTGCCTCCGGTATCATGCTGGCAGCCAGTTTTTCCGGATTGATTACCCCATCGCTGGAAAGGGGAAACGTATGGATTACCGTGCTGGGCATTTTTCTCGGTGCAGGATGCCTGCATTTGCTGGACCGTTTCACTCCGCACCTGCATAAGCTGTCCGGCGTGGAACCGGAGTCCCACGCAGACAGCAACATTGCGAAAGTTATGCTCTTTGTGATGGCCATCGCTATCCACAATCTCCCCGAAGGCATTGCCGCCGGCGTAGGATTTGGTTCCGGCGACCATGGAGCCGCACTGACCGTTGCCATAGGCATTGCGCTGCAAAACATACCGGAGGGGATGGTCGTTATTTCCCCGCTGCTGCTGGCAGGTGTTTCGCCCCGGCGGACGTTCCTGCTGGCCCTGGGCACGGGCATGGTTGAAGTTTTCGGCACCTTCCTGGGTTACTTTGCCGTATCGGTATCCCAGGCCATTCTCCCCTTTGCCTTGGCCTTTGCAGGCGGCACCATGCTCTATGTGATCAGCGATGAAATGATCCCTGAAACCCACGCCGACGGCCATGAGCGGCTGGCCACCTATTCCCTGCTCACCGGCGTATGCGTGATGCTTATCACGGACACGTTGATGGGGTAAGCAAGCCATTCTGCTTCTGTAAGCCTCCGCACCCTGCACGGTTGCGGAGGCTTTAGCCTGCCCCGTCGGCCAAACCGTCGGATACGAGTAAAAGATAGAGGGACGCATTCGCATGGAATACGTCCCTCTTTTTTTAGGCCGTGACTTTAGATCTCAATCAGTCCCTCAAAGTCCCGGGTAGCGTCGCCCGTGAGCCATACCAGGCCGTTTTGCTCATAACGCACCACCAGCTCGCCCCCAGGCAAATGAACGGAGATATCCGTATCCCGGTCGCACAGACCATTTTCCACAGCGGCAACCGCCACTGCGCACGCGCCGGTACCGCAGGCCACCGTCTCACCGATGCCGCGCTCCCACACGCGCATTTTGATGATGTTCCGCTCCAGCACCGTGGCAAAGGACACATTCACCCGCTCCGGGAACAGGGGATCTGTCTCAATGGCGGGGCCCACATGCTCCAGGCTAATGCGTGCCACATCGTCCACAAACTGTACCACATGGGGATTGCCCATGGACAGGCAGCTGATCTGGCGGTTCTCCCCGGCCAGAAATACCTCGCGATCCATTACCCTGTCCCCATCCAGCTTCACTGGAACCTGTTCGGGCGCGAAGGCAGGCTTGCCCATATCCACCAGCACGGAAAATACCGTGCTTTCCCGAATAAACAGTTGCAGGTCCTTCACCCCGGCACCCGTCTCAATGGTCATGCATTCCTTGCGTACACGGCCGCTCTCGTACAGGTACTTGCCAACGCAGCGGGTGGGGTTGCCAGCGGAGGGGCTTTCGCTACCGTCGGCGTTGAACACGCGCATCTTCGCGTCGCAGGTTTCACTGGGCAGAATCAGCACGATACCGTCGCTGCCCACGCCTGTGCGCCGGTTGGACAGGCGCACGGCAAGGGACTCGGGGCTCTCCACCGTTTGGTCGAAGCAATCAAAGTAGAGATAGTCATTGCCCGTACCGCGCATCTTCACAAAGCGGAGCTTCTCCCGCTGGGTGCGCATATCGTTGATGTCCACCAGCTCCACGTTATTGAGCGTGTAGCGGGAGGTCAGAGCGTTGGCCAGGGCATTGGCGGTATCCATGCTAGTGAACAGCGGAATGCCGCGCTCCACGGCCTTGCGGCGCATGCGTACATCCTCCAGCTGCGGCTGGCGGCCATGGCTGGAAGTGGAAATCACATACTGCACCTGATCCATTTCCAGCATTTTTTCCATCATGTCGTGGCGCACGGTGGCGGCATACAGCCCGTGGGCCAACAGCACCTTGGCCGTGCCCGGTGTGGCAAACAGGTTGAAGCCCAGCTCCGCAAACTTCCGGGCCGTATCCACAGCCTCTTGCTTGTCCTGGTCGCGCACGGTAACCAGCAGGCCGCCCGTGTGCTTCATCTTGTAGCCGGCGGCCACCATGCCCTTGTAAATGGCCTCCTGGAGATTCGTACCGATGCCAAGCACCTCGCCGGTGGACTTCATTTCCGGCCCCAGATGGGTGTCCACATCCGCCAGCTTTTCAAAGCTGAAGCAGGGTACCTTCACAGCGTAATAGGGGCTCTGCCGGTACAGGCCCGTGCCATAACCCATGTCCTTGATCTTCTCCCCCAGCATGGCGCGTACAGCCAGGTCCACCATGGGTACGCCCGTCACCTTGCTGATGTAGGGCACGGTACGGCTGGCCCGGGGATTTGCCTCAATGACATAAACCTCGTTATGGTAAATCACATACTGGATGTTGATCAGGCCCACGGTGTTCAGTTCCAGGGCAATCGCCCGGGTGGTATCAATCAGGCGCTGATACAGCGTGCCGTTGAGGTTCCAGGCGGGATAGACCGCCATGGAGTCGCCGGAGTGCACGCCGGCCCGCTCAATATGCTCCATGATGCCGGGGATCAGCACATCCTCCCCGTCACAAATGGCGTCTGCCTCAGCCTCCACGCCCTGCAGGTACTGGTCAATCAGAATGGGATTCTCAATGCCCTGGGCCAGGATGATCTTCATGTATTCAGTGATGTCCGCATCCTGGTAGGCAATGATCATGTTCTGTCCGCCCAGTACGTAGGAGGGGCGCACCAATACGGGATAGCCCAGGCGATTGGCCGCCTCCAGAGCCTCCTCGCAGGTCATTACCGTGCAGCCCTGCGGGCGCTTGATGTGATGCTTCTCCATGGCGGCGTCGAACCGCTCCCGGTCCTCCGCCAGGTCGATGGCATCGGCGCTGGTGCCCAGGATGCGCACCCCGGCCTGTTGCAGGGCCTTGGTCAGTTTGATGGCCGTCTGGCCGCCAAAGGCTGCCACCACGCCCACAGGATGCTCCGTGGCGATCACGCCCAGCACGTCCTCGGGTGTGAGCGGCTCGAAATACAGCCGGTCGGCGGTGTCGAAGTCCGTGGAGACGGTCTCGGGGTTGTTGTTAATCATCACCACGTCGTAGCCCGCCTGTTTGAGCATCCACACGCAGTGCACGGAAGCATAGTCGAATTCGATGCCCTGGCCGATGCGGATGGGACCGGAGCCCAGCACGACTACGCAGGGCTTCTTTTCCTGCTTCTGCTCCAGGAATTCCTTGGCCTCGTTTTCCTCATCGTAGGTGGCATAGAAATACGGCGTCTGCGCCTCAAACTCAGCCGCGCAGGTGTCCACCATTTTGTACACAGGATTCCGGTGCGCCGGGGGTTCCTGGCCGCTCAAGCGGCGGATGGCGCTATCCGGATAGCCCATGGTTTTGGCCCGCAGATAGGTTTCCGCATCCACGTTGCCTTCGCGCAAGCGCTTCTCCATGGCGTAGAGGTTGGCAAACTTGTGCAGGAAGAACATGTCGATCTTGGTCAGCGCATGAAGCTCCTCCAGGGAAACGCCCCGGCCAATGGCCTCATAGACGGCGTACATCCGCTCGTCAGTGCACCGGCCAATCAGCTCCATCAGCGCCTGGTCGGACAGCTCGCCCAGTTTCTTCATCCGCAGGGTGTCGCAGCCGATTTCCGCGCCGCGCACAGCCTTCATCAGGGCCTGCTCCACGCTCACGCCGATGGCCATCACCTCGCCAGTGGCCTTCATTTGCGTGCCCAGAGTGCGCTTGCCGTACACAAACTTATCAAAGGGCCACTTCGGCAGCTTGGCCACAATATAGTCCAGCGCCGGTTCAAAGCAGGCGCAGGTCTTGCCGGTAATGGCATTGCGCATCTCATCCAGGGTATACCCGATGGCGATCTGCGCGGCGCACTTGGCGATGGGATACCCGGTAGCCTTGGATGCCAAGGCAGAGGAGCGACTCACCCGGGGATTGACCTCAATAACCGCGTACTCAAAGCTGTCCGGGTTCAGGGCAAACTGGCAGTTGCAGCCGCCCTCCACCTTCAGAGCCGTAATGATGTCCAGGGCGGCCCGGCGCAGCATTTGATATTCCTTGTCCGCCAGGGTCAGCGCAGGCGCCACCACGATGGAGTCGCCGGTATGCACGCCCACAGGGTCAATGTTCTCCATGGAGCACACCGCCACCACGTTGCCCAGGCTGTCCCGCATGACCTCAAACTCGATTTCCTTCCACCCGGAAATGCAGCGCTCCACCAGAATCTGGGTAATGGGCGACAGGCGCAGGCCGTTTTCGGCAATCTCCTCCAGTTCCGCGCGGTTCTGGCAGATACCGCCGCCGCTGCCGCCCAGGGTGTATGCCGGGCGCACAATGACAGGATAGCCGATTTTCTCCGCAAAGGCCAGCGCGTCGGGGACATTCTCCACCACTTCGCTGGGAATGCAGGGCTGGCCGATGGCTTCCATGGTTTCCTTGAATTTCAGCCGGTCCTCCGCCTTCTCGATGGTTTCACAGGTAGCGCCCAGGAGCTTGACCCCGTGGGCATCCAGGAAGCCCTCCTTGGCCAGCTGCATGGACAGGGTCAGGCCGTTCTGGCCGCCCAGGGTGGACAGCAGGCTGTCCGGCTTTTCCTTCAGGATAATGCGCCGGATGGTTTCCAGGGTCAGCGGCTCAATGTAAATTTTATCTGCGGAAGCCCGGTCGGTCATGATGGTGGCCGGGTTCGGGTTCACCAGGATAACCTCCAGCCCTGCCTGCTTCAGCGCACGGCAGGCCTGAGAACCGGCATAGTCAAACTCGGCGGCCTGCCCGATGACGATGGGACCGGAGCCGATAATCATTACGCGGTGCAGTTCAGGATTCAGCGGCATTGGTAATCTCCTCCCATCATTTGCATAAAGCGGTCAAACAAGAAGCGCGTGTCCAGGGGACCGCCGCAGGCTTCCGGATGGAACTGTACGGAGAAGGCGGGCATGTCCTTGTAATCCAGCCCTTCGCAGGTGCCATCGTTCCCGTTGATAAAGCGCAGGGTGGCATTGGCAGGCAGCGTCTCCGCGTCTACGGCAAAGCCGTGATTCTGGCTGGTCATATAGCTCCGTCCGGTTATCAGATCCTTGGCGGGTTGGTTGGCGCCCCGGTGGCCATATTTTAGCTTGCGGGTTTTTGCCCCCTGGGACAGCGCCAGCAGCTGATGGCCCAGGCAGATGCCAAAGGTGGGAATTTTCTGCAATTCCAGCAGGGACAGCTGCTCAATGATGCTGGTATTGTCCGCCGGATCTCCGGGGCCATTGGAAAGCATGACGCCATCAGGCTTGAGAGCAAGGATTTCCGCGGCTGTAGTGTCCGCGGGGACGCAGGTGACGTGGCAGCCGCGTTCCTCCAGGCAGCGCTGGATGCTTCCCTTGGCGCCAAAATCCCACAGCACAACGTGATACTTGCCTTGGGTCTTGCCCTCGGTAATTTCTTTGCAGCTCACATCCTGCACCGCGGGATGGAAGGGCAACGCCCGGAGCTTGGCAATCACGGCATCGGTATTTTCCGGCTTTTCCATCAGCAGGGCTGCGTTCATAACGCCCGCGCTGCGGATGCGCCGGGTCAGGCGGCGGGTATCCAACCCGCACAGCCCGGGGATGCCTTCCCGGCGCAGATACTCATCCAGTGTGCCCTGGCAGCGGAAATTGCTGGGATCGTGGCACCACTCCCGCACCACATACGCGCTCAGGCCCGGCCGGGCGCTTTCAAAGTCCTCTGGAATTACGCCATAATTGCCGATGGTCGGGAAGGTCTGAATCACGATTTGCCCTTCATAGCTGGGATCGGTGATGGTTTCCAGGTAACCGGTCATGGCGGTGGTAAACACCAGCTCCGCATAAACGTCCTTTTCCGCGCCAAACCTGGTCCCCTCAAAGAGTTGCCCATCGGCCAGCAGTAAATATCCTTTGTTTTCCATTTTCCCTTTCCCTCACTTCATTACGGTTACAAGCACGGCTTTTTGCGCATGCAGCCGGTTCTCCGCCTCGTCGAAAATTTCCGCCGCATGGGCCTCAAATACGTCAGCCGTTATCTCCTCGCCACGGTGGGCAGGGAGGCAATGCTGCACCATGCATCCCGCATGGGCAACGCTTAGGAGTTCCGCGTTCACCTGGTAGCCCTGGAACACGCGCTCCCGCACGGCCTTTTCCTCCTCCTGGCCCATGGACGCCCATACGTCGGTAAAGATCACGTCCGCTTCCTTGGCCGCTTCCAGGGGCGATTCAGTGCACAGGAACATGCCGGGATAATCCTTGGTAAATTCCATCACCTTCGGGTCGGGTTGGTAATCCTTGGGGCAGGCCACGGACACATGCATGCCGGTTTTCAGTCCGCCCACAATCAGGGAATTGGCCATGTTGTTCCCGTCGCCGATGTAGCACATGTTCAGCCCCGCCAGCTTACCCTTGTGTTCCCGGATGGTCATCAGATCCGCCAACACCTGGCACGGGTGGCAGAAGTCCGTCAGGCCGTTAATAATCGGGATGGAGCCGTACCGGGCCAGGTCTTCCACCTCTTTCTGGGCAAAGGTGCGGATCATAATGCCATCCAGGTAACGGCTGAGCACCCGGGCTGTGTCCTGCACGGGTTCTCCCCGGCCGATCTGCAAATCCCTGGAGGAGAGGAACAGCGCGTGGCCGCCCAGCTGATACATGCCCGTTTCAAAGCTGACGCGGGTACGGGTGGAGGACTTTTCAAAAATCATGCCCAGGGTTTTTCCCGCCAGCAAGGGGTGAGCGATGCCGGCCTTGCGCTCTGCCTTGAGCCGGTCCGCCAGGTCCAGTATGCCGAGAATTTCCTCCGGGGTGCAGTCCATGAGCTTCAACAGGTGTTTCACGGTCTCATCCTCCGCCTTTCTTCTATTGTCCTTCGGCTTATTGTACACGCTTCCGGCGCGTTTGTGAAGCCCCTTTCACACCTTTTCCAGCCCGCGCATAAGCTGAAGGCGAGGATTGATGAAAGGAGCGCGAATCATGCAACAGCAATCCACTACATCCACCCCCGTGGTATGTCCCCGCGGCACCAGTGCCTATACCTGGCAGGAAGGCGACACCCTGGAGAGCGTCGCCCGTGACCGGGGCATCACCGCCCAGTCCATGACCCTGGCCAACCCGGACACGGACTTCAACACCCTGGCCGCAGGCAGCACCGTGTGCATCCCGCCCCGCATTTTCAGCTGCCTGAGCGGCGAGCTTTATCAGGTCAAGGCAGGAGATACCTTCCAGAAAATCGCGGAAGCCTACGGCATCAGTACCCTGGAACTGGCGGAGCGCAATCCCGGCGTTAGGGAAAGCGAGCTGCAAATCGGCCAGGTCATCTGCGTGCCCAAGACAGAAACCTCCAACGGCGGCAACCAGCAAAATGGTTCCACCTCCACCTGGAGCTGCCCCGCGGGCTACGCGGCGCGCACCGTCCGGGAAGGTCAAAGCTACGCCGATCTGCTCATCGAGAACAACGTCTCTTACCGGGCGATGCGCACCACCAATCCGCAGCTGGTTCCCGGCCGGCTCATTACCGGTATGCGCTACTGCGCGCCGCCCGCCGGCACCCGGCAGCTGTGCGGCACAGGCACCCAAACCTATACCGTGCAGCCGGACGAAACCCTGGCCATGGTAGCGGAACGCTTCCGCACCACGCCGGGAAGGCTCATGCAGCTCAATCCCACGCTGCTACCCACGGACTTCTCCTCGGGTACCATCATCTGCGTGCCCTGACGCCCGAAAAAAAGGATCGGCTGTGCCGGTCCTTTTTTTAACGGTGATCCCGCTGCGCCAGATATGCCGCCTGTCCCTGGGCAAAAGCATCGCCGCCCTGCGCGTCTACGGCTACTACCAGGGGCAGCTCCTGCAGGGTCAGCCGCTTGATGGACTCCGGCCCCAGGTCGTCATAGGCAATGACTTCACAGGAGGTTACACAGCTGGCCATGAGCGCCGCAGCACCCCCAATAGCAGCAAAATACACCGCGGGATATGCCTGCATGGCTTCGATCACCGGCGCGGTGCGCTTGCCCTTGCCAATCATGCCCCGCAATCCCTTTTCCAGGAGCTTTGGGGTATAGGCATCCATGCGGATGGATGTGGTAGGGCCAATGGAACCAATGGCGCGCCCGGCAGGGGTAGGCGTAGGGCCAGCATAATAAATCACCTGTCCCTCCAGGGGCAAAGGGAGCGCTTCCCCACGCTCCATGGCTTCCACCAGGCGCAAATGCGCGGCATCCCGGGCAGTATACACCACGCCGGAAAGCAATACCTGATCCCCCGCGCGCAGGGACAGCACGTCCTCCCGGGACAGGGGTGTGGTTAGCTTGCGGATCATGGCTTTCCCTCCTTACAGGGTGATGCTTTGGTGACGGGTTACATGGCAGCTCACATTCACGGCCACTGGCAGGCCCGCAATATGCGTGGGCGCGGTGAGGATGTGCAGCCCCAGGGCAGTGGTTTCTCCCCCCAGGCCCTGGGGGCCAATGCCCGTGCGGTTGATTTCCGCCAGCAGTTCTTCCTCCAGCGCCGCATAGTACGGATCGGGGTTGTGCTGGTCCAGGGGCAGCAGCAGCGCTTCCTTGGCCAGCTGGGCCACCCGCTCAAAGTCGCCGCCAATGCCGATGCCCAGCACCATGGGCGGGCAAGGATTCGCGCCCGCGTCGCGCACGGTTTGCAACACCATCCGTTTCACGCCCGCCAGACCGTCGGCAGGGGTAAGCATTTTCAGCTGGCTCATGTTCTCGCTGCCAAAGCCTTTGGGCGCCACAGTGAGCTTCAGCGTATCCCCAGGCACCAGCTGCACATGCAGGATGGCCGGGGTGTTATCCCCGGTATTCACCCGTCGCAAAGGGTCGCCCACCACGGACTTGCGCAGCAGCCCCTCCGTGTAGCCCTTGCGGACGCCCTCATTCACCGCGGCCTGGAAATCCCCGGTGATATGCACGTCCTGCCCCACCTGGGCAAACACCACCGCCATGCCCGTATCCTGGCAGATGGGCATTCGCTCCTGCCGGGCAATCTGCTCATTGCGGCACAGGATATGCAGGATCTCCCGTGCAGGGGCAAAGGGCTCCTGCCGCTCCGCGGTGCACAGGGCACAGCGGACGTCCTCCGCCAGGAAGCAGTTGGCCTCCACGCATAGCTTAGCAATGGCCTCCGTCACCTGGGATGCGTCAATCTCTCTCATGGGCGTTCCTCCCCCTGCAACAGTTTTTTCAGCCGAAGCGCCGCGGCCTTCACCGCGTTTTTCTTTTCTCCCGCCTCCACCAGCACAGCCTGGGCCTGACGCAGCTCGTTTCCCTGGAGCATGGCCTCCACCAGGCGGGCCTCCAGGCTCACCTCCGCCGCAGGCGCGGGCGCACTGGGCAGCTCCACGCCATGGAAATCCAGCACCAGGCAATATTCGCCCTTCTCCGTCTTTGGGTTGGCCCGCAGCGCCGCCAGAACCTCCGCCGCGCTTCCACGCAGGGTCAGTTCATGGAGCTTGGTCAGGTCGCAGCTGACGGAAGCCATGGTTCCCGGCAGGGTTTCCGCCACGGTTTCCATGAGCTCAATCACTCGAAAGGGCGACTCGTGCACCACCGCCACGGGCACGCCCGCGGCCATGGCCAGCAGCTTTTCCCGCAGGGCTTTCTTTTCCCTGGGAAGGAAACCGTAAAAGGCGAATTCCCGGGTATCCATGCCGCTGATGGACAGGGCGCACACCGCCGCGCAGCATCCCGGTATCGCCACCACGGGAATGCCCCGCTTCACCGCCGCCTGCACCAGGCCATAGCCCGGGTCGGAGATGCAGGGCGTTCCCGCGTCGGTGGTCAGCGCCAGGTCGATGCCTTCCTCCAGCATTCGCTCCGCCAGAGCTTCGCCCTTGTCCGCCTCATTGTGTTGGTGGCAGCTGGTGAGCGGCGTATCAATGCCGAAATGGTTGGTGAGCTTCCGGGTGACCCGCGTATCCTCGGCGGCAATCAGCGCCACGCTCCGCAGCACCTCCACAGCCCGGGGCGTCATGTCCCCCAGGTTGCCGATGGGCGTTCCCACCACATACAGCGTAGGCATAGGCTCCTCCTCCGGTGGTTCCGTTTACAGCTTTTCCGCCACGCGCAGTTTGGCGCTGCGCGCACGGGGGTTGCGGGCAATCTCCTCCGCCGTGGGCGGCACAGCGCCCCGGGCCAGAATGCGCACCTTGGGCTTGCGGCCACAGGTGCATACAGGCGCCTTGGGCGGACAAACGCACGGGTTTTGCAGCCGCTGGAAGCAGCGCTTGGTCAGCCGGTCCTCCAGGGAATGGAAGGTGATGACCAGCAGCCTGCCGCCGGGCTTCAGGCAGTCCACGAAGTCCTCCAGGGCCCGGTCCAGCGGGTCCAGCTCGTCATTGACCGCAATGCGCACCGCCTGGAAAGTACGCCTCGCCGGATGCCCGTCATCCTTGCGGCGGACGGCCTTGGGGATGGCCGCGTCCACCACGCGCACCAGATCCTGGGTGGTGCGCAGGGGCTGCGTTTGCCGCCGCTCCACCACAAAGCGGGCAATGCGGGCCGCCCATTTTTCCTCGCCGTATTCTCGAAGGATGCGGGTCAGTTCCCCTTCGCTGACCTCCGCCAGCAGGTCCGCCGCCGTCATGCCCTGGGAACGGTCCATACGCATGTCCAGGGGCGCGTCCTCATGGTAGGAAAATCCCCGCTCCGCCTGGTCCAGCTGGGGCGAGGATACGCCCAGGTCCAGCAGCGCCCCGTCCAGGGGCGGCGCGCCAGCCTGGGACAGCAGCACCTTTGCATCGTGAAAATTGCCGTGAATCGCATGGAAGCCGGGATACTGCTCCAGCCGCGCCGTAGCGGCGGCAATGGCGTTCTCGTCCCGGTCAATGCCATAGAGGGTTGCCGTGCCGCCCGAGGCTTCCAGCATCGCCCCGCTATGTCCGCCGCCGCCCAGGGTTCCGTCTGCGTAAACGCCGTTTTCCCGGACGTTCATCCACTGGAGCACTTCCGCCAGCAGCACCGGTTCGTGGACGAATGCCATGGCACGCCCTCCTTCTTTTCATAAAAGGGCCTTCGGGCCGGAAAGGCTCGAAGGTTTTTTCCAGTATAGCACATTTTTACCGCCAGGGCAATCCCAATTCCGTGCGCGCAGCTCCGGCCAGATATAGCGATCCGGCCACGATCACCACGCCATCCTCCCCCGCGCTTGCCCGCGCCTGGGATAGCGCACAGGCAAGGTCCGGCACGCTATGCGCCTGATGGCCCGCCGCATGGAACAGCCCGGCCAGCTGTTCACCGTTCATGGCCCTGGGGCTTTCCGGCGTCACCGTGAAAATGTTTTCCCCCATGGAGCCCAGTATCTCCAGCATTTCCGGGCGCAAATGGTCCTCCAGCACACCGGTGACCAGCACCCGGCGTTTATCCGTTAGAAAGGTATCCACATAGGTTTTCAGGGCGCCGAGCCCCTGGGCATTGTGTCCCCCATCCAACAGGATGTTTTCGTGCCATTCCAGCCGCGCAGGCCAGCGGGTGGCAGCGATGCCCTCCGCCACAGTTTCCCGGGAAACCCGGATGCCTGCCTGGCGCAGAGCGAATATGGCATGGGCCGCCGTGAGCGCGTTGGTCAGCTGGTGCGCCCCGGGCAGATTCACCCGCAGGGGCAGCGGCGCGCCGTCCCAGAGGATTTCCGCCGTGGAGCCGTACATGTCACAGGCGGGATGGAGCAGCTGTTCTGCCCGCAGCTGGGTGAGCGGCGCGTTCAGCTCCGCTGCCCGATGCGCAAACACAGCTTCCACCGTCTTTACAGCTGGGTAGCATACCACCGGGACCCCCGGCTTGATAATGCCCGCTTTTTCCCCGGCGATCTGCTCAACGGTATCCCCCAGCAGCTGCATGTGATCCAGGCCAATGGCCGTGATGACGCTTACCAGGGGCGTGATTACATTGGTGGGGTCCAGGCGTCCGCCCAGGCCCACCTCAATCACCATCAGGTCCACTTGCTGCGCCTGAAAAATCAGCAGCGCCAGGGCGGTGCCCAGCTCAAAGGCCGTGGGCTGAATACCCTGGCCGCGCAGCTTTTCCGCCGCATCCAACACCTGATTGCCATACTGTTCCAGCAGCGCGTCGGAAACAGGCGCGCCGTCCAGGCGTATGCGTTCGTTGTACGCCTGTAAAAAGGGAGAAGTATACAACCCCGTGCGATACCCGGCCTGGCGCAGCACCCGCTCCACCATGGCGCAGACGCTGCCCTTGCCGTTGGTCCCCGCCACGTGAATGGCGGGGACGCGGCAGTTCAGGTCCAGGGCATCCAGCAGCGCGCGGGTGTTTTGCAGCCCTACCTTGTGCCCGGTATAGCGGGCGCCATGTATGGCCGCAATCACTTCCTGGGCATTTCTCATAGGCTTTGCTTCAGCTCCGCAATGCGCTCGTTCAGGGAAACGGCCTTCTTTTCGTTGGCTTCCAGCTTTTCCTTTTCCGCTTCCACCAGCTGGGCAGGGGCCTTGCTCAGGAAGCCCTGGTTGGAGAGCTTGCCCTTGGCCCGCTCAATCTCCTTCTCCACGGTGGCCAGCTCCTTGTTCAGGCGGGCAATTTCCTTTTCAAAGTCCACCAGGTCACCCAGGGGAATGAACAGCTCGCCTGCCAGGCACACAGCGCTGACAGTTTTTTCCGTCACCGCGTCGCGGCTTTCAATGAGCTGACTCTCGGAGGCGCCAGCCAGGCGCTTGAAGTACGGTTCACCTTCCGCCAGGGCCTGTTGCCAGCCTTCGCCGGGCAGAAGCATCAGCCGGGTGCGCCGGGAAGCCGCCACGTTCATCTCCGCCCGCAGGTTGCGGATGGTACGGATGACCTCCATGATGCCTTCCATCTCCCGTTCCTGGGCCGGGAAGTCATACTCCGGCTTGCATTCCGGCCAGGGCGCCAGCATCAGGAAACCTTCCGTGCCGGGGAGATACTTGTACACCTGCTCGGTGAGGAAGGGCATGAAGGGATGCAGCAGCTTCAGCAGGCCCTCCAGCACGTAGAGCAGCACCGCCTGCACGCTGTGCTTGGCCGCTTCGTCCTCGCCGGTAAGGCGGGACTTGGCCAGCTCAATGTACCAGTCGCAGAACTCGCTCCAGGCAAAGTCATAGATACGGGTGGCGGACAGGCCGAAGTCGCCCTCTTCGTTGTGGGCGGTGATGTCCCGCACGGCATCCTGGAAGCGGGTCAGAATCCACTGATCCGCCAGGGTCAGCTGGTTCAGGTCCACCGGGCGGCGGGTATCTACGTTCATCAGCACGAAACGGGAGGCGTTCCACACCTTGTTGGCAAAGTTCCGGGCGGACTCCACTTTTTCCTTGGAGAAGCGGGTGTCGTTGCCGGGGCTCACGCCCATGGACAGGGAGAAGCGCAGGGCGTCCGCGCCGTACTCGTCGATGATCTCCAGGGGATCCACGCCGTTGCCCAGGGACTTGGACATCTTCCGTCCCAGCTCATCCCGCACCAGGCCATGGATGAGCACCGTCTTGAAGGGCGTCTCCCCCATTTCTTCCACGCCGCAGGTGATCATCCGGGAGACCCAGAAGGTGATGATGTCATACCCCGTCACCAGCACATCCGTGGGATAGAAGTACTTCAGGTCCTCGGTGTTGTCCGGCCAGCCCAGGGTGGAGAAGGGCCACAGCGCGGAGGAGAACCAGGTGTCCAGCACGTCCTCATCCTGATGGATATGGGCGCTGCCGCACTTGGAGCACACCGTGGGGTCGTCCCGGCGCACCATCATTTCACCGCAGTCGTCGCAGTACCACACAGGAATGCGGTGTCCCCACCAGAGTTGGCGGCTCACGCACCAATCACGGATGTTTTCCATCCAGTTCATGTAGTTCTTGGTGAAGCGCGCAGGCACAAACTGGGTCTTGCCGCTGGTCACCGCCTCAATGGCCGGCTTGGCCAGGGGCTTCATGTCCACAAACCACTGCTTGGATACCATGGGTTCGATGGTGGTATGGCAGCGGTAGCAGGTGCCCACCTCATGCTTGAGGGGTTCCACGGCCTTGAGCAGTCCCAAAGCCTCCAGGTCCGCCACAATGGCCTTGCGGGCCTGGGCGGTGGTCATGCCGGCGTACTTGCCGCAGTCCAGCACATGGGGCTCGTTCACCGTGGCCTTGCCGGAAGCAAACAGCTCGTCGGAGGCCGCCTTCTCCGCGGGGCCGGTCATGTGCCCGTCATAGGTGAATACCCGCACAATGGGCAGCTGATGCCGCTGGCCCACCTCGAAGTCGTTGGGATCGTGGGCAGGGGTGATCTTCACCACGCCGGTGCCCTTGGTCATGTCCGCGTGCTCGTCCAGCACAATGGGGATCTCGCGGTTCACCAGGGGCAGCACCACATGGCAGCCATGCAGGTGCTTGTAGCGCTCGTCCTCGGGATTGATGGCCACGGCGGTATCGCCCAGCATGGTTTCGGGACGGGTGGTGGCCAGCTCCAGCATTTCGCCGGTTTCCTTCACGGGATACAGCAGGTGCCAGAAATGGCCGTCCTGCTCCTTGTACTCCACCTCGGCGTCGGAGATGGAGGTCTGGCAGCAGGGGCACCAGTTCACCAGGCGGTTGCCCCGGTACATCAGGCCCTTTTCATACAGCCGGCAGAAGGTTTCCCGCACCGCCCGGGAGCAGCCCTCGTCCATGGTGAAGCGTTCCCGGCTCCAGTCGCAGCTCACGCCCATGCGCCGCTGCTGGTGCACAATGCGTCCGCCGTACTCGTCCTTCCACTTCCAGGCCCGCTCCAGGAAGGCTTCCCGGCCGATGCTGTCCTTGGTCAGGCCTTCCTTGGCCATGGCCTCCACAATCTTTACTTCCGTGGCGATGGCCGCGTGGTCCGTGCCCGGCAGCCACAGGGTCGGATCGCCCTTCATGCGATGGTAGCGAATGGCCGCATCCTGCAGGGTGCAGTCCATGGCGTGACCCATGTGCAGTTGGCCGGTGATGTTGGGCGGAGGCATCACAATGGTAAAGGGTTTCTTGCCCGGCACCCGATGCGCCGTAAAAGCCCCGCTCGTCTCCCATGCCTGATAAATGTCGTTCTCAATGGCCTGCGGATTGAATTTTGTTTCCATTTCCGCGCCGTTTTTCTGCGTTTCCATGCGCACAATTCTCCTTCCTTAGCCGATGATGTCCAGTAGCAGCAGCGCGCCCACCAGAGCAACCACGCATCCCGCCGCCTTTACCGCAATGTTTGCCTTGTCCCCCTTTTCTGGGAACAGCCGGCCGCTGATGGGACCGGAGGTATATACAAGGACCGCGCCCAGGATCAACAGCACCAGTCCGGACACGTTTAACCGGGACAGCACTTTCTCACCGTAGGACATGGGATCACCTCCTGCTGCACGTCGTGTCAATGTAAAAAAAGCAGCCCCGTCCCAAAGGACGGAGCTGCTTTCCGTGGTACCACCTTCATTCGCGGACGACAAAGTCGCCGCCTCATGGGCGCGATAACGGGCGCACCCGCATCCGGCTAAGAAGGGTTGCTTCCTCACCAGACGCTCTCCAAAGCGACCTTCCCGGGTGTGCCACCTGCGCGGTCTTTCAGCCGATGAACCGCGCTCTCTAATGGCGCACAGCCCGGTACTCCTCTTTGTCCGCGAGCTGTATGACGGCAATTAGGCCTGCTTCTTATCCTCGTCCATCTTGACGACCTGAACGCCGTTGTAGTAGCCGCAGTGCTTGCACACACGGTGCGCCAGCTTCATCTGATGGCACTGGGGGCATTCCACAATGCCGGGCAGGCTCAGCTTCCAGTTCGCCTGACGGCTGTGCTTGCGAGCCTTGGAGATTTTTCCCTTGGGAGTGGCCATAGTTACACCTCCTCATCCTTTGTCAGCAATTGCTGCAATGCCGCAAAAGGATGCTCTTTCTGCAATTCCTTCTGGCGAGCGGTAGTTTCAATGTCCCCGCCGTACTGCTTAAGCAGGCCCTGGCAGTCTTCCTTGCACAGGAAGCGCATGGGCAGATTCAGCACCACAAGAGACATGGCCAGCTTTTCAAACCCGATGGCGGAACCGGAGTAGGCGTACTGCTCGTCATCCTCCGGATCGGCGTCCCTCAGGAAGGTTTCCCGAAAGGGCACCCGGACCTCCGCCTGCGCGGGTGCGAGACAGTTCGCGCACATCGCGTGAGCCACTGTCCTCAGCTCGCCTTCCACCGTTACCTGCTCCTCCTCGGTGCTGTAGGTTCCCTCCAGCACGGCGGGGTCAAAGGTAATCGTTTCGCCACCAATGTCCTGGGGCGCGATCTCTTGCTCCACACGGAAAGCATACGGCTCTCCGGGATGCTTCAGCGCGATGGAAACGTCCAAAAACATACGCTCACCTCAAACGTGACCTTAGCTATTATAGAGGTATCCCGCAAAATTGTCAACAGCAATTTGCGAAAGAAATTACGCTTTTTCCACCAGTTCAAGGGTATCCCGGGCAATCATGATCTCCTCATTGGTGGGAATGACGATCACCTTGACCGTGCTATCGGGCGTGGAAATGATGGTCTCTTTCACATTGGGAGCCGTGCAAGCCTCGTTCTTTGCCTCGTCCAGCTTGATACCCATGTAACCGAAGCCCTCGATCACACGCTGGCGCAGATGCGCATTGTTCTCGCCGATGCCTGCGGTGAAGATAATGGCGTCCGCGCCCTGCAGCGCAGCCATGTAAGAGCCAATGTACTTCTGGATGCCATAGATCAGCATGTCCCGGGCCAGGATGGCGTCCTTGTCCCCGGCGTCGGCCGCGGCGTCGATGTCCCGCATGTCGCTCTTGCCGCCAATGCCCAGCAGGCCGGACTGCTTGTTCATCATGGTCAGCACTTCGTCCACGGACTTCTTGTCGTTATTAGCGATAAACTGCACCACGGCCGGATCGCAGCTGCCGCAGCGGGTGCCCATGATCAAGCCCTCCAGAGGCGTAAGGCCCATGGAAGTATCCTGGCACTTGCCATCCTTCACCGCGGAAAGGCTGGAGCCATTGCCCAGGTGGCAGATGATGAACTTCTTGCCCATGGGGTCCACACCCAGGAACTCGCACACCCGCTTGCTCACGTAGCGGTGGCTGGTACCATGGAAGCCATAACGGCGCACGCCGATGGTCTCCTCATACTTCTTGGGCACGCCATACATGTAAGCCTTGGGGGGCATGGTCTGATGGAAGGCGGTGTCGAACACGGCCACCTGGGGCGTGGTGGGCATGACCTTCTCGCAGGCCTCGATGCCCATGAGGTTGGCGGGGTTATGCAGCGGTCCCAGCGGGATGCAGCGGCGAATGGCGTCCTTCACCTGCTGGTTGATGATGACGGACTCGGAGAATTCCTTGCCGCCGTGCAGCACGCGGTGTCCCACCGCGCCGACTTCGTCCACGCTCTTGATGACACCCTTCTCGGGGTCCTGCAGCGCAGAGAGCATCATCTCCGTGGCTTCCACGTGGTCCTTGACAAACTTGGTGATCTCCACCACCTTTTTGTCGGCGGAGGTCTGCTTCAGGTGGCCGCCCTCAATGGCGATGCGCTCCACCTGTCCCTTGGCGATGACCTTTTCTCCCTCCATGTCGATCAGCTGATACTTCAAGGAGGAAGAACCGGCATTGACAACCAGAATTTTCATGGGCTTTGTCTCCTTACACGTATGTATTTATAAAGACACTATGGTGAACAGGTCGGCCGCATGCGCCGTGTTCATTTTCCATACAAAAAAGAACAGGCCTATCCGGTGAAGTCCATCAGTACTCCGCCGGATAGGAAGCAGGCATGCGTTTATTTACTTGACAATCTCGCCCATGGTGTCCCGGCCGCAGCAGGCAGCGTTGGACTCATCGGTGTCGATATGCATGGCCAGCGCAAACTTGTCGCTCACACGCACCACCACATCTCCGAAGGTCAGGGCACGCTCGGGGGTGTTCAGCTTCACGCTGACCACGTCCTTGTCCTTCACGCCCATTTCTTCGGCATCCGCGGGCGTCATATGGATGTGACGCTTGGCCGCGATAACGCCCTCGCTGATTTCCACTTCGCCCTTGGGGCCCACCAGCTTGCACGCACCGCTGCCAGCGATGTCGCCAGACTCACGGATGGGGGCGGCCACGCCAATGGAACGGGCATCGGTCAGGGAAATCTCCACCTGGGTGGCACTGCGCACCGGGCCCAGAATGCTCACGCCGGAGAGGGTCTTCTTAGGGCCAACCACATCCACGCGTTCTTCGCTGGCGTACTGGCCGGGCTGGGAAAGCATTTTCTTGATATGCAGCTCATAGCCCGCGCCGAACAGGGTCTCCAGATCCTGCTGGGTTACATGTACATGGCGGGCGGAAGTTTCAACGATAAAAGGTTTCATCGTACATCCATCCTTTCTGTTGTGTCAACCAATATTATATCATCTTTCCAGCGTTTGTAAAGTTCCATTTCCGCCTATTTCCTGGGATTTCCCGCCCTTGTACCCAATCGGCCGGGCATGGTATAATAGGCCATCTTCAAGGCAGGGAGGCGTGCGTTCATGCGCACAGTGGGCGTCATCGCGGAATATGATCCCTTTCACCTGGGGCATGCTTATCATTTGCAGCAGGCGAGGCAACGCACGCAGGCCGATTGGGTGCTGTGCGTGATGTCCGGCTGCTTTACCCAGCGCGGGCAGGGTGCGCTGCTTTCCCCTGCGCAAAGGGCCTGCATGGCTTTGGAAAGCGGTGCGGACGTGGTGCTGGAGCTCCCGGTTCCCTGGGCCGTTCGGGAGGCGGAGCATTTTGCCCTGGGCGGCATCAGCATTTTGCACAGGTTGGGATGTATCACCCATGTGGCCTTTGGCGCGGAGACCGACGATCTTCCCGCCCTTTCCCGTTGCGCGGCGCTGCTGGAGCAACCCTCGCCCAGCCTGGACGCAGCGGTGCGGGAGCGGCTTGCCCAGGGCGTTTCCCATCCTGCGGCCCTGGGCGGCGCGCTGGAAGCGCTTTTTCCCGGTCTGGGGCTATCCAAACCCAACAACGTCCTTGGGCTATGTTATCTGCGGGCCTTATTACGGCTGCATTCGTCCATACAGCCAGTGCTGGTTCCCCGCGCCGGTGATTACCATGCCACGGACTGGAGCGGAGGTTTCCCTTCCGCCACTGCCGTTCGCGGTGCCATATCCCGCGGTGACTGGCTCCGCGTTTCCCAGGCCCTGCCGCAGCGGTCCTATGCTCTCCTGCGTGCCGCAGTGCAGCGTGGCGAGCTGTTTCACCCCCAGGTGCTGGACCCTGTGCTGCTGCATCTGCTTCGCACCACCGGGCCGGAGGCCTTGCGCCAGCTGCCCGGATGCACAGAGGGCATGGAAAACCGGCTGATTTCCGCCGCACGGACGGCCACAAGCCGCCGGGAGCTCCTTGCGGCAGCCAAAACCCGCCGCTATCCCTATGCACGGCTCTCCCGGCTCTGCGCGCATCTGCTGCTGGGCCTGCGCGCCCAGGAAGTTCGGCCAGGACTTCTTCCCCCCTATGCGCGGTTGCTGGGCTTCCGCCGGGAGGCCCGGCCACTTTTGCGCTCCATCAAGGCAAGCGGCTTTCCCCTGCTGGAGAAAGCCGCTGATGCGCCCCGGGACAACGTGATTTTCCAGTCGGACATGCGTGCCTATGACCTGTGGTGTCTGGGCGCGGGCCTGCGCCCGGGCCTTGGATACCGGCAAGGCGTCGTCCTGGTGGACTAGGCTCAGGTATTCCGGGTGCGGATACTCTGGATGTTCGCATACTCGGAAAGATGGTTCACAATGTCCTTATAGGTGGTTTTCCCCTGCATATCCAGGGTGTAGAGGTTGGTATACAGGTTGTACTTCCCCTTGTTCTCCACATGGAAGTCAATATCCAGCACTTTGATGCCCGCCTGTTCGAAATAGCTGTTGATATAGGCAAGGGTATCCACGCGATGGATGAATTTAACTTCCACATTTTTCACGCTGTTGACCCGCACCAGCTTTTGCAGCAGCGCCAGGGTAATCATAACGATGGCACACCCGGCCACCGCCAAACCATAGTACCCCATGCCAGCCGCCAGGCCAAGGCAGGCGGCATTCCACAGGGAAGCCGCCGTAGTCAGGCCGGCGATTTTCTTTTGGCTGATAAAGATGGTTCCCGCACCCAAAAAGCCAATGCCGCTGACCACCTGGGCGCTGATGCGTCCCATGCTTACGGCAATGCCGCTGTTGGGATTGTTCAGATTCAGGGTAATGGTATCGGCAATCATGTATGTCTCCAGCATGGCAATGGTCGCCGCGCCCACGCACACCAGCACATGGGTGCGCATGCCCGCAGGCCTGTTTTTCCTCTCCCGCTCAATACCAATGACACAGCCGACCAAGACCGCCAACAGCAGCCGTATGCCCGCTTCCCACCAAACCATACGCGTTCCTCTCTTTACTCGTAAAGGGAGCGGTTCATTGCGCCCCCTCCTACGTAAAATTCTTGTAAAAATATTACCATATCCTGCCGAATAATTCAAGTTTCCTTTGTGAAACAGGCATAATGAGCAAAGGAGCGGAATCTTCCGCTCCCCCAGCCCGCGCCGCTACCTGGCATTCGCCCGTTCCCTGCTGAAAAGCTTTAGCAGCCCACGAAGGAATTTCGGCGCCTTGACACAGACCAGCCGAATGCTCACCTCAAGTCACCTCCCCGCTTTTCCCAGGCGAAGCAGCACCAGCCCCGCGCAGATCAGCACAAAGCCCAGCAGCGCCACCCATGCCCATCCAGGAATGCACAGAAAGAGCAGTACGACGCCCAGCCCTACCAGCACGATTCCTGCCAATACCAGCGCCTGATTTCCCGGCTGCTTGTAGCAGCGCGTATAGCCATTGCTCATCTGCCGCTTTTTTTGCATATGCCTCCCCCGTTTCCCTTTCATTGTATGCGCGGCACGCCAAAAAAGAACGGCGGGAATGACACGCACATGTCAGCTTCCCGCCGTTGGATTCAATCGTGTACGCCATAGATGGTGCAGGCATTGCGGTAGGTATAGGCCGCCACCTGTTCGAAGGTTTCTCCCCGCAAAAGCGCAATTTTCTCCGCCACATAACGCACATTGGCGGGCTCGTTGCGCCTGCCGCGCACAGGCTCGGGGGCCAGGTACGGGCTATCGGTCTCGATAAGCAGGCGATCCTCCGGCACGTTCATTGCCGTTTGCTGAAGGTGGGGCGCCTTTTTGAAAGTGACCGGCCCGGCAAAGGAAATATAGAACCCCATGTCCAGGTATTCCTTCGCGGACTCCCAGCTGCCGGAATAGCAGTGGATGATACCCCGGGGCAGGCGGGAGCGCCGGGAGCGGAACAGTGCCAGCATATCCCCGTGGGCATCCCGGATATGGAACACCGCCGGCGCCCCCAGGGTATAGGCCAGCTCGATCTGCGCCTCGCACACCTCCCGCTGGACCTGCCGCGGACTAAAATCGTAATAATAGTCCAGGCCGATTTCTCCAATGGCCTTGGCCTGTCCAGAGGTAAACCAGTCCGCCAGATGCTGCAGGTCAGCTTCCCGGAAGCCTTTGGCCTCATGGGGATGTATGCCCACCACGGCCACACATCCCGGATGTTCCGCCGCAAAGGCCACCCCATGGGCGGAGGTCGCCATATCGGAGCCAACCACCGCCATGCGGGTCACGCCGTTTTCCGCCATGCGCTGCAGTACCGCGTCCCGGTCCTGGTCAAACTTTTCCTCGTCCACATGGCAGTGGGAATCGAAAAGCGCCGTCATCCGATGATGGCACCGTCCTCCACGCCTTCCTGCACGGAAACCAGCTTCAAATGGTCCTCCGCGTCCACGGCGGAAAGAATCATGCCCTGGCTTTCAATGCCGGCCAGCTTCGCCGTCTTGAGGTTGGAAATCAGCACCACCTGTCGGCCCACCAGCTCCTCGGGCGTATAGTACTGGGCGATGCCGCTGACCACCGTGCGGGTACCGTCCTTGCCCAGGGAAAGCTGGAACTTCAGCAGCTTCTTGCTCTTTTCCACCTTTTCGCAGGCCATCACCCGGGCCACCTGCAGCTTGCACTTAAAGAAATCGTCAATTTCGATCTCCGCGGGGTATTCGGGTTCGGCATGCTTTTTCTTTTCCGGCTGCTTGGCGGGCTGCTTTTCCGCCTTGGACGTGTCATTCTTGGGCGTATCTCGCTCCAGCTCCTTCTGGATATCCAGGCGGGGGAACAGCGCCTCTCCCTTGTGCACCTTTAGCCCCGCGGGCAGCACGCCAAAGGGCTTTTGCAGGGATGCCCAGTCCATCAGCGCGGGATCACTCACGCCCAGCTGCTCATAGATGCGCGCGGGGGTGCGGGGCATGACGAAGCCAATGAGCGCCGCCACCCGGCGCACACACTCCGCCAGGGTGTACAGCACGGTGCGCAGGCGAGGCTTGCCAGCTTCCTCCCGGCCCAATACCCAGGGTTGGGTTACGTCGATATACTTGTTGCATTCGCCGATGAGCTTCCAGATTTCCTGGAGCGCCACGGAGAATTGCAGGCTGTCCATCTGCTTTTCCACCTTGGCCGGAAGCTCCTCCGCCTGCTTCCAGATGGCACGATCCACATCCTCCACGGCATCCACGGCAGGGATCTCGCCGCCGAAATACTTTTCGATCATGGCCACGGTGCGGCTCACCAGGTTGCCCAGATCGTTGGCCAGGTCTGCGTTGATGCGGGTGAGCATGGCCTTCAGGGTAAACTCGCCATCGCTGCCAAAGGGCATCTCGCGCATGAGGAAGTACCGCACCGCATCAGAGGAATACCGGTTGCACAGCACCACGGGGTCCACCACGTTACCCACGGACTTGCCCATCTTCTTGCCGTCAATCACCAGCCACCCGTGGCCAAACACCTGCTTGGGCAGCGGCAGCCCCAGCGCATGAAGCATAATGGGCCAGATAATGGTATGGAAGCGGACAATCTCCTTGCCCACCATGTGCACATTGGCCGGCCAATACTTCCGGTACAGCTCGTCATGATCTGTGCCATAGCCCAGGGCGCTGATGTAGTTGCTCAGGGCGTCCAGCCATACGTACACCGTATGCTTGGGGTCGAAGGTGACGGGAATCCCCCATTGGATGGAGGTGCGGCTGACGCACAGGTCCTCCAGGCCGGGCTTGAGGAAATTGTTCATCATTTCATTGGCACGGGAGGCGGGCTGAATGAAGTCGGGATGATCCTCGATGTATTGAATCAGCCAATCCTGGTACTTGCTGAGCTTGAAGAAGTAGCTTTCCTCCCGGGTTTTTTCCACGGGACGGCCGCAGTCGGGGCACTTGCCATCCTTGAGCTGCAATTCCGTCCAGAAGGACTCACAGGGCGTGCAGTACCAGCCCTCGTACTCGCTCTTGTAGATGTCGCCCTGATCATATAGCTGTTTGAACAGCTTCTGCACGCAGGCCACATGCCGCGGGTCCGTAGTGCGGATAAAATCGTCATACTGAATATCCATCAGCTTCCACAGATCCTTGATACCCGCCACGATGTGATCCACATAGGCCTGGGGCGTCACGCCCTTCTCCTTGGCCTTGCGCTCGATCTTCTGGCCGTGCTCGTCGGTACCGGTAAGGAAGTAGGTATCGTACCCCGTCATTTTCTTGAACCGCGCCATGGTGTCCACCGCAGTGGAGCAGTAGGCGTGGCCGATATGCAGGTTATCGCTGGGATAATAGATGGGCGTGGTGATGTAGAACGTTTTCTTCTGGCAGTCCTGGCACATGTCGCAATCCTCCTCAATTCCATGAAAAAAAGCCGCCCCCGGAAAGGGGCGGGCTTGTACCCGCGTTGCCACCCTTATTTGTAGCTTCTCTTGCGTGTAACGGCGCGACCCGGCGCAACTTAGGAAAAAAAATCCTGGGCTACGCGGCTCCGGAGCCATGTTCCTGTGCGCTCCCCGGCCGCCTCTCACCTACCGCGGCTCTCTTTGCGTCCCCCGCACAGTACTCTTTCCATCATTGCCGATGAAGGCATTATAATAGATACGGTGCGGGTTTGTCAATGCGGAAAACGCATGCTTCCGCTCCCTTTTGTCTGTTGACAGCACAAGGAAACGGAAGTATCATGGTTTCAACGTCAAGACGCAAAGGAGTTTTCTTGCCATGAACCGTCCCACCTGAGCACATGCAAAATCTCCATAATGGGATGCTACCGTAGCATCCATATTTTGCTGTGCGCAGAAAGGACCTTTCTTTTGCATGAAACGAAATATTCCACTGATGTATGCCGTGGGTCTGACCCAGGGCATGGTATTCTATGGCCCCGTTGCCACGCTGTATCGCCAGGCGCAGGGCGTAACCGTGTTTGAAATCACGCTGATCGAAAGCATTTCCATGCTGCTGTGCATTCTGCTGGAAATTCCCTGGGGAATGGTAGCTGACAGAATCGGGTACAAAAAGACCATGGTTCTATCCAATCTGATTTTCTTCGCGTCCAAGCTCATCTTCTGGCAGGCTACCAGCTTCGCCGGTTTTCTTGCCGAGCGCATCTTGCTCAGTTTTGCTGTGTCCGGGCTGTCCGGTGTGGACACAAACCTTCTCTATCTCTCCTGCCCCAAACCAAGCCGACAGCGCGTGCTGGGGATCTACAACAGTTTGGGAATGGCAGGTCTGCTGATTGCCACAGTCGTCTTTACGCTTCTTCCTCCACAGCAATACAAACTATTGGGATTACTCACGGCAGTAAGCTATGGCATAGCCGCCCTGCTTTCCCTGGGGCTTTGTGAAACCGCTGCACCCGAAAGCCGCCAAATCACCCTGAAGCAAATGGCCGGCCTCCTTGGCCAAACCCTTCGCAACCGGACTTTGCTCTGTTTTCTGCTGGCTGTTGCGCTCATCAGCGAAACGCATCAAACCATTACCGTATTTCTCAACCAGCTACAATATACCCGCAGCGGCATGACCAGCGCAGGCATGGGCTATGCCTACATAGCTGCCACGGCCTTGGGCCTTGCCAGCGCGTATTCGGCCCGCTTCACCCGGCAAGCAGGCAGAAAACGCACAGGAATTTCCCTTTTCGCAGCGTCCCTGTGCGCATGCCTCGTATTGGCTATGCTGCCTTTACCCTTTCCTTCGATTGCGGGCATTTTGGTTCTGCGCCTGTGCGACAGTCTGTTTCAGCCATTCCAGACCGAAATCCAAAACGAAATGCTTCAGACGCCATATCGTGCCACCGCACTTAGCTTGAATGCCATGCTCACCAACGGCGTCGCCATCGGGACAAACCTTGCCTACGGTGCATTGGCGCAGTACAGCTTATCCCTGGCATTCTGCTTTGGTGCGGCATTATGCGCCACGGGGCTGGGGCTGTACCTTGCATGGCACCGCCGTGCGAGCCCGAAAGCCAGTGCGTAAGCAGTTTTACAGGGCCATGGGAAGCTTCAACTGGACCAGCACCGGACGGAGAACGTCCAGCATCTCCGGCACGCGAATCAGCTCAATGGCACCGTAGGGCGCATCCAGGATACGCTCCAGCGCAAAGCGGTACATTTCCATGACATCCACCAGTACGCCAGGTTCCAGCGGCCGCCCCTCGGAGAGTGCGCGGAGCAGTTCCCGCGCTACGCCCATCCAGCATTGATTCATCAAGTCCAGCATCATTCCAGGCAGATACGGATTGTCCAGGGAAAACACGACTTCCGCTTCCCGGCACTGATCCAGCGTCTCTGCCATCAGATCATGAAAGCCTTCCCGCAGGGCATCCTGGTAGCGGACGCGCACAGATAGTCCTTCCGGTTTATCCAGCAAGGGCAGCAGCAGGGAGAGGAACTTCTCCTCGCCTTTTCGCAACGGCATCGCATAGAAGAACACCGTGCGCAGCTTGTCCAAAGGTGTCTCCTCGGCAGCCAGTACTTCCTTTGCCTGCGTTACCGCCCTGGCGGCGCGTTGCGCGCAAAGGGTGGCCAGCACCTGTTCCTTGCTCTCAAAGTGATGGTAGAAGCTTCCCTTGCTGGTATCCAGCACGTCCAGAATGTCCTGCACGCTGGTTGCTTCGTACCCTTTCGTATAGAACAATTTTTCCGCCACATCCAAAATGGCCTGGCGCTTTTCGTCTCCCTTTCGCATGTGCCCTCCATCGTATACAGCCCCGCTGTCGCTGGGCTGATTCTCCCACACAATCCATGTATAGACTTCGGTTCGTTTTGTTGAATTCCTGCTATTGCCTGTTATCGCTGCAAAATTTTTTGAAACTTTCTATGTAAATTCAAACAGAGGCACCGCGTGCACGCGATGCCCCTGTTTCCTGGATTCATTTACTTACGGGGAAATTTGAAATAATGGTCGGCGTTATTGTAGCTGATATCCTGTACAATGCGTCCCAGCGTCGCACGGTCATCCGGGAACAAACCGTTTTCCACCTGATCGCCCAGATAATCGCAAAGGATTCGGCGGAAATACTCATGGCGCGGATAGCTCAGGAAAGAACGGCTGTCTGTAAGCATCCCCACAAAGCCCGCCAAACGGCCCTGGCTTGCCAGCGTCATGATCTGCTGACGCATACCCATAATATGGTCGTTGAACCACCAAGCCGACCCATGCTGTACCTTGCCCACCGCGTCGCTGTTCTGGAAGCAGCCAATGACGGATTCAATCACCGCGTCATCCGCAGGGTTCAGGGAATAGACGATGGTCCGGGGCAGCTCGTTGCTGTCGGCAAAGGCGCCCAGGAAATCCGCCAGCTGGGCGGAAGGTGCATAGTTATTGATGCAGTCATAGCCGGTATCCGGCCCCAGGAGACGGAACATCTGTCCGTTGTTGTTCCGCTTGCATCCATAGTGGAGCTGCATGGCCCAATCCAGCTTTTTGTATTCCCGGCCCACAAAGCCCATGAAGGCGGTCTTGTAGGTCAGTTCTTCCTCCCGCGTAACCTGCTGCCCACTCAGCCGCTTGGCAAAGATGGCCTCCACGGTTTTTTCATCGGCAGGGACGTACATCACGTACTCCAGGGCATGGTCGGACAGGCGGCAGCCATTCTCATGGAAATACGCCATGCGGGTACGCAGGGCTTCCTTCATGTCCGCAAAGGAGGAAATCGTCTTCCCGGATACCTCAGCCAGCCGGGCCAGGTAATCCATCCACCCGGGAGCCTCGATGTTCATGGCCTTGTCAGGCCGCCAGGCAGGCAGTACCGTTACGGGGAAAGAAGTGTCATTAGCCAGCTTTTGATGATATTCCAAGGTATCTACCGGATCATCCGTGGTGCAAATCAGCGTTACATGGCTGCGGAGGATCAGGTTGCGCACACTCATGTCTTTTTCCCGGAGCTTGGCATTGCACAGCTGCCACACTTCCTCCGCGGTTTCGCCGTTGAGAATGCCCTCATAGCCAAAGAAGCGCTTCAGCTCCAGGTGGCTCCAGTGGTACAGGGGGTTGCCCACGGCCGTGGCCAGGGTCTCCGCCCACTTCTGAAACTTTTCCCGATCAGAAGCATCTCCGGTAATATACTTTTCCTCTACGCCCGCGGCACGCATCAACCGCCACTTATAGTGGTCGCCGCCCAGCCAAACCTGCGTAATATTATCAAACTGCCGGTCCTCCCAGATTTCCTTGGGATTGATGTGGCAGTGATAATCCATTACCGGCATCTGCTCCGCGTAATCGTGGTAGAGGGCCCGGGCTGTGGGTGTAGCCAGCAGAAAATCCTTGTCCATGAAAGCTTTCATCGGGATACTCCTCCTTATTGTTGCTCCATTGATATTGCTTCGGCACGGCAAAGGCCGCGCCGCTGGGTCACCTTTTTCCTCCGCAAGGGGAGGTCAAGCCGTGGTACCGCGCCGGGTGAGCTCACCCGAGAATACCATGCGTTTGGGCGCATCCTTTCCCGCCAGCACTGCCGTTAAGGTATCCACGCACTGGGCGCATTGACTGTGCAGCTTGTTGTCCACGCTGCTCAGTTCCGGCTCGCAGCAGCAGGCCAGGGTTGAATCATTAAAGCCCACGATGGACAGTTCCCCCGGAACGTTCAGGCCAGCTTTCAGCGCATATTTCAGCGCTCCCTGGGCCAGCTTGTCATCGCTGGTCATCACCGCGTCAAAGCGCAGACCAGTTCCGCGCAGGCGCAGCAGTTCTTCCCGCACAGCGGTGGGATTGGCGCGTTCCCCTTCCATTAGCCGGATGAGCGCAGGGTCCTGCGGCACCTCCGCCTTGCTCAAGGCGTCCCGATAGCCTTGCAGCTTTTTCAGTCCGCTGTAGGAAGGGGAATGATACAGATAAAGCACCCTGCGGCAGCCATGTGCCAGCAGCTGCGTTACCGCATCTTCCGTGGCGCCCCGGTCATCGCAAAACACCGAGTAAATCCCCGGTCCATCCAGCGCGGCGCCAAGAATCATCACCGGCACACGTTTGGCGGCGTCCAGGATCGGTTGGTTCAGTGCAGGATCGTTCTCCACCAGGCTGGAGCCCACCAGAATCAGCCCATCCACGCGCTTGTTCAGCAGCAGATCCAGCATGTTTTGCCGGTCCTGCGCGTCCCGGCAGCCGCCCAGCAGGCAATCGTATCCATGGTCCCGCAAAAACGCTTCCAGGTACGCCATGGCCTGCGCCAGGTAGGGATCGGCAAAATCGGCGCAAAGCAACCCCACCGTTTTCATGGACCCCAGGCCAAGCCCCCGCGCAAAGGCGTTGGGCGTATATCCGCAGGAGACCATGACCTGTTCCACTTTCCTGCGTGTGGCCTCGCTGACCCGGCTGGAACCATTGAGCACCCGGGACACCGTGGCAATGGAGACGCCGGCACGCTGGGAAATATCATAGATATTCATGGGAGCGCCTCCTTTCATGTAAGTGCTTACGCACAGGCTCAGCCAATATATTATCACGTCCCCGCAGGATTTGCAAGCAATTTCCTGCGATTTCTGAAATTTCTGGTGGGTTTTTCTTGGAATTTTCACAGGAAATTTGACGGTTCCCCCCTTGACTTTCTTCTATTTGTTGCGTACAATAGGGATCGGAATGTGTAAGTATTTACACAGTAATACCGCACGGCTGATAGATGACGGAGGGATAGCACGATGACGATTTCCGAAAAGGTATGCAAGCAAACGCGGCCCATTCGCGTGCTGCAATTTGGCGAAGGAAATTTCCTGCGTGGATTTGTGGATTACATGATCGACATTGCCAATGAGAAGGGACTGTTCAATGGCGGCATCGTGCTGGTGAAGCCCATTCCTTTCGGTTCCCTGGAGCAATTCCCCAAGCAGAACTACAACTATACGGTTTCCCTGCGCGGGCGGGTGAACGGCCAGCCCACGGTGATCGAGCGCATCGTCACCAGCGTGGAGGATGCCGTGGACGCCTACGGCGAGTACGACCGTTACATGGCATATGCCAAGCTGGACACCCTGCGCTTTGTGGTTTCCAACACCACCGAGGCCGGCATCGTGTTCGACGCCACCGACCGCTATGAGCTGACCCCGCCCAACAGCTTCCCCGGCAAGCTGACCAAGTTTCTTCATGCGCGGTGGAAGCACTTCCACGGCGACCCCAGCAAAGGGCTGGTCATGTTGCCCGTGGAGCTCATCGACGATAATGGGATCATGCTGCACAAGTGCGTGCTGCAACTGATTGACCTGTGGGGGCTGGAGGCGGACTTCAAGGCCTGGGTGGAAAATGCCTGCGTATTCACCAGCACGCTGGTGGACCGCATTATCACCGGTTATCCCCGGGATGAGGACCAGGCGCTGTGGCAGAAGTGGGGCTATGAGGACCGTTTGATTGTCACCGGCGAGCCCTTCGCCCTGTGGGTGATCGAGAGTGCGAAGGATATTTCGGAGGAATTCCCCCTGCCCAAGGCTGGCCTGCCCGTGATCTTCACGGACAATCAAAAACCCTACAAACAGCGCAAGGTGCGCATTCTCAACGGTGCCCACACCTCCTTCGTGCTGGCGGGTTACCGCATGGGGCATGATATTGTCCGGGAATGCATGGAGGATGATCTGGTGCGCACCTTCATGAACGACACCATCTTTGACGAGGTGATTCCCACCCTGGATTTGCCCCTGGAGGACTTGCGGTCCTTTGCGGGCGCGGTCATCGACCGGTTCAACAACCCCTTTGTAAAGCACGCCCTGCTGGCCATTAGCCTGAACTCCGTCAGCAAGTGGCGGGCCCGCTGCATGCCCAGTCTGCTGGAGTACGTCCAGCGCAAGGGTGAGCTGCCCTGCCACCTGGCCTTCTCCCTGGCGGCGCTGCTGGACTTCTATCAGGGCACCGAGATCCGCGACGGCGCGCTGATCGGTCACCGCAATGGCGAAGAATATCCCATCCGGGACGATGCGCCGGTGCTGGCCTTCTTTGCGGCGCACAGCCAGGACACCCCTCAGGCGCTGACTCACGCCTTCCTAAGCAACGTGGATTTCTTTGGCCAGGACCTGACTCAGGTGCCCGGTCTGGAAAACTATGTGGCCCAGGCCCTGACGGACATCCGTGCCAAAGGGATGCGCCAGGCCATGGCTGAGCGCTTTCCTGTGAAAGGTTAAGGGTATGGAAAAGAGCATTCGTATTCATCCCCTGGACAACGTGGCCGTGGCGCTCACGGACCTGCACGCCGGTGAAACGGTGGCAGGGATTACGCTACGGGAGGATGTGCCTGCCGGTCACAAGGTTGCCCTCGCTCCCCTGCACCCGGGAGACAAGGTCATCAAGTACGGCTGCCCCATTGGCCACGCCACCGTGGAGGTGGCGCCCGGGAGTTGGCTGCACACCCACAATGTCAGGACGGACCTTTCCGATACTCTGACTTACACGTATACGCCAACCCATCCCCACCTGGAAAAGCATGCTCCGGACACCTTCCCGGGCTTTCCCCGGGAGGACGGCCGGGCAGGTGTTCGCAATGAAATCTGGATCATTCCCACGGTGGGATGCGTCAATGACATCGCCTCCGCCCTGGCACGCCGGGCGCAGAAGTTCCTGCACGGCTCCGTGGAGGATGTTATCGCCTTCCGCCACCCCTATGGCTGCTCGCAGATGGGAGACGATCAGGAGAACACCCGCCGTCTACTGGCGGACCTGATCCGCCACCCCAATGCCGGGGGCGTGCTGGTGCTGGGCCTGGGCTGTGAAAACAGCGGTGTGGATGCCCTCCGGCCCTATCTGGGGGAAGAACCGCTCCCCCGTGTGCGCACGCTGGTGTGCCAGGAGGTGGAGGATGAGCTGGCCGCAGGGGAAGCGCTGCTGCGGGAGCTTATCGACCAGGCTGCCCCCTGGGAGCGCGTCCCCGTTTCCACGGAGAAGCTGGTCATCGGTCTCAAGTGCGGCGGCAGCGACGGCTTCAGCGGCATTACGGCCAACCCCACCATCGGCGCCTTTTCCGACCGGCTCATCGCCCGGGGGGGAACCACCATCCTCACCGAGGTGCCGGAAATGTTCGGTGCGGAAACATTGCTCATGGATCGCTGCGAAAGCGAGGCGGTGTTCCGTCAAACCGTGTCCCTTATCAACGATTTCAAGCACTATTTCACCGCCAACCATCAAACGGTGTATGAGAATCCTTCCCCGGGGAACAAAAAGGGAGGTATCACCACCCTGGAGGACAAGTCCCTGGGTTGCACCCAGAAATCCGGCTCTGCCCCGGTGGTGGATGTGCTTCCCTATGCCCACCGTGTGGAAAGGCCGGGCCTGAACCTGCTCAGCGCTCCCGGGAACGACCTGGTCGCTGCCACAGCCCTGGCAGCGGCGGGGGCGCAGATCGTCCTATTTTCCACGGGACGTGGCACGCCCTTTGCCTGCCCGGTACCTACGGTGAAGATTGCCAGCAATCCGATCCTGGCCCAGCGCAAGCGCAACTGGATTGATTTCAGCGCCGCCCCGGCCCTGGAAGGCGTATCCATTGAGCAGCTGGGCGAGGCCCTTTACCACAAGGTACTGGCCGTGGCCAGTGGCGAGCCGGTGAAGAGCGAGGAAGCCGGCTTCCATGATCTGGCCATTTTCAAGCAGGGGGTTACGCTGTAATCTCTCCCTTTCTTTCGTAACGGAAAAGCCCACCGGTTGGCATGGCGTCTGGGGCACAGCCAACCGGCGGGCTTCTTCTTTTCTAGGCTTGTTGCTTTCAAAGGTCGCTTTCAAACGCCGGCGTTTCCAGTCCCAGCAGCTCGCTAACGGTGACGCAGGCATAGTTCTCCCGAAGAGTCGGAATGAGCTGCTCCAGGCAGCGCACGTCCTTTGCGTTGGCATGGTAGAGCAGAATGCTGCCATTTTCCACGTCCTTCATCGCCTGATCCGGGTCCGTCTGGCTCACATCCCAGCGGACTGCATGGAGATACCCGGCCTTGGCAATGGCGTTGACCACCCAGCCGTCGCTCTTATGGTGCGGATTCTGGGCTAAACTCCCGTAGGGCGGACGCATGACCTGCATGGGATAATGACCACCCAGCACTTCATCCAAGCGTGTCTGGGTACGGCTGAGCTGTTCCTGAATACGGCGGGCATCCAGCTCCGGTAGCTTGGGGTGACTCCAGGTATGATTGCCGATTTCACACCCCAGTTCCAGGGCACGAAGCCACACCTCCGTATCCGCGTCCCGCAGAGCGCTGCCCACCACAAAGAAAGTCACCGGCACCCCCTGCGCCTGGCAAAGGTTCAGAATCTCTGTGACCCGCTCAATATCATAGCAGTCATCGACCGTCAGCGCCACCGCCGGCTTCTCACGATCCCCGTGGAACACGGTATACCCCTGCTCCACCGCCCTTGCGCTGCCCAGAAGCAGCGTAAGGCACATGGCCACCGTTGCCAGCAGCCTGATTCGCTTTTGTATCATGCTATTCCCCTATCTTCCTCTATTCTCCCGTAAAGCCTCCGCTTGGTATATTACGCCACAGATGTCCTGCTTTCCTTCACGGCCGCGCATTTCCTGGGATATCTTGTACAGGCGCAAAATGGCCCACCCCTGGGGCCGCCCGGTTTTCCCTGGGGTGGGTTCGTATGCTTCCAAATCCGTCATGAATCTCCGTCCACAGCGAAATCACTGGTGTAGGCGGGTGGCGTCAGGTGCAGCAGCTCGCTTACCGTTACACACTCGTAATTCTCCAGCAAGGCCGGAATCAGCTGGCGCAAGCAGCGGACGTCCTTGGGATTGGCATGGTAAAGCAGAATGCTGCCGTTTTCCACATCCTTGATGGCTTGATCCGGGTCCGTTTGGCTCACATCCCAACGCACTGCATGGAGATATCCGGCTTCTTCAATGGCCTCCACCACCCAGATATCGCTTTTCTTGTGCGGGTCCTGGGACAAGGTGCCATAGGGTGGGCGCATCACCTGCATGGCATAGGGAAAGCCCAGCAACTTGTCCAGTTTTTCCTGGGTGCGGCTCAGCTGTTTCTTGATATCCCGGCTATTTAGCTCGGGAAGGCGCGGATGGCTCCAGGTATGGTTGCCAATCTCACATCCCAGTTCCAGCGCACGGACCCACAGCTCCCGGTCATCCAGCTTCAGGGCGCTGCCGATCACAAAAAACGTTACCGGCACGTCATAGGCTTCGCACAGGTCAAGGATTTCGCCCACCTGCTCGGAATCGTAGCAATCATCCACCGTCAAGGCGATGCGTGCTTTTTCCCGGTCCCCGTGGAACACGGTGTAGCCCTGTTCCACTGCCAAAGCGTTTCCAGAAAGCATCAGCAAACACAGCGCCAGGCATATTAGGCGTTTTTCGTATTTGGTTTTCATTTTTTGCTCCTTATGGGCAGCAACGGGCTACCGGTCAGAAGAGAAAGTTACTCCAATATAAAACCAACCACCATCATACGTTCAGGTATTTCCTCCAAAGAAGCCGCCTGCGCAATACGTATCAGTGGCCATTGGAGGGTATTCAGTTCACTATACAGTATGCCGCTGGGGAAGTCCTCTCCATTTTCATCTTTGATAGCTGAAGAGTAGAGCTGGAGCATCGCTTCGTCGTCCAGTTGCATTCCTTGCGGAGCAAGAAGAGTCGCCGTGAAGTACACCCCGGTATCATACAGCTCCGCCTTGACTTCCTCCACCTGGAAGCCGTTGGTGGAAGCTCCCGATGGCAAGGTGTAGACTTTTTCCGCCAACTTGGGCAGTATAGGAATCTCACTCTCTTCCTCCACAATCCAATGCTCCAGCTCCTTGCCGGTTGCCGGATCATAGCTTCTTACCGCCAGGTAATACCGTACCGGCAGCGTGTCTTTTACCTGGGTTGGTTCCAGGTAGGACAGGTTCAAATAGTTTAGCTTTCCCTCATTGTTCCACAGCGCATCCTCCATGCTGGTACCCGCATTGGCCGAAGATGTTACCTCCATCAATGCTCGTACACAGTACAGCGGCAAATCCAGTTTTTCCGCTACTTCCATGCAGCTCAGGGACGCATCCACGCCCAGGCGTTTCGCTTCCTTATCGCTTATGGGCAGTGTCACGTCTCCAACGCATATTGCCGGGGATTGATCGGTGGTGCTTGCCTCAAAGTTGGCCATGGCAATCCTGCCATCAGCCAGGCATTGGCGCAATGTCAGCGTTAACGGTCCCACCTGGAAGCTGCGCTGCTCTGTTGCGTCCATTCTTTCCTGCATCTTATCCGTTACCTGAATACCATAATATTCAGCCAGGTAGTCAGTCCACCCCAGCCATTCGCTCACAGCCAGGGCCATGGAGATCGTAGCCAACAAAATCAGTGCCACCAACGCCGCCGTTCGCCAGGTGATACGTCTCATTTTCTTCTCCTCCCGCACGGAATAAGCCGCATGCATCAGCGCATCATGACACGCCTGAGGCTCCTGGGGGAAGGCGTCCCGCAGGTTCCACTCTATCTGCTCGCGCTTCATTCTGCATTCAGCTCCTTTCTCAACGCACCCTTTGCGCGGCGGATCCTTCCGCGCACCGTGGTGACAGGAATTCGCAGGGTCTGCGCCACTTCCTCGTAGGACATGCCTTCGGAGTAGCACAGCACCAGCGGCAGCCGAAGCTTTTCCGGCAACGCCTGCAGCGCCAGGGAAAGCGTTAGATCCGGCGGCTGTGCGGACGGCTCGGGAACCTCCGTCAGGGAAACAAAACGGCGCCCCCTGCGATGCGTGTCGTAACACGCGTTAATCAGGATGCGGGTAATCCAGGTACGGAAATAACGCGCATCCCGGAGAGAATCGCGCTTTTCCCATGCCTTGAGCGCCGCTTCCTGCATGGCATCCTGGCAGGCGTCATCGTTCCGCAGGATGGTCCAGGCCACGCGGTACAGCATGCCGCTGTGGGCTTCCAGCTCCTGCACAAAGAAGGTCTTGTCCATCCGCTCATCTCCTTGTAACGTTACACCTATTGGACGGCGCAATGGCGTCAATCGTCACACGAAAAAAATATTTTCCTTTGGCATCGGCATCAGAAAAAAGTAGCCTTCATGTTCGAGGCATCTGTCTTTCTGGCATCCATGCCTATTACGCAAACTGATTGCTGTTTTCTTTTTTTCAGAATAGCATATCCATACCCCCAGCGCAAGCCATCCCCCGCCTGACTTTAGCCATGGGACTCCTCAGCAACGCTTGCCCCTGCCTGTGCTCCGCTGCCGCCTGCGGCTTTCTTTTATCCATAGGAATCGTCAGCTTTCGCAGCAGAGCAAAAACTGGCCGGGACATCACATGATTGTGTCCCGGCCAGTTTCAGCGTGTCGAAAAAGTAGCAAACGCCACTTTTTCGAGGAAGCAAATTCGGTCAACCAGAGGTCGCCCGAATT
>OLPF01000163.1_pt1 | contig 78060 bp, 75 predicted proteins | sample 1673121 | NCBI WGS metagenome assembly OLPF01 (sample SAMEA3136756, study PRJEB25190) | human gut metagenome
GAGCTCCTTCATCTTCTTTTCAGAGATGTAGTCGGGTACCATGCGCTTGGCGGTGCACTTGGCCGCCAACTGGGTCAGGTAGAAGTATTCCGTGCCCTCCCGGATGTTGTCCTCCTCCAGGACGTAGATCAGCTTGGGGAAAGCGGGGGTGATCCATACGCCCGCCTCGTTCTTCACACCCTGGTAGCGCTGCCGCAGGGTCTCCTCGATAATCAGGGCAAGGTCCTTCTTCTCCTGAGGATTGCGGGCTTCGTTCAGATACATGAACACCGTGAGGAAGGGGGCCTGACCATTGGTGGTCATCAGGGTGATTACCTGATACTGGATGGTCTGCACGCCCTTTTGGATTTCCCGGCGCAGGCGCATTTCCACGATGCGGTCAATGATCTCCTGGGAGGGATGGCTGTCCATGGCCTCAATTTCCCCCAGAACTTCCTGGCGGATCTTTTCTCGGGAAATCTGTACGAAGGGGGCAAGATGGGTGAGGCTGATGCTCTGACCGCCATACTGGTTGGAGGCCACCTGCGCGATGATCTGCGTGGCGATGTTGCAGGCGGTGGAGAAGCTATGGGGCTTCTCAATAAGGGTTTCACTGATGACGGTGCCGTTTTGCAGCATGTCGTCCAGGTTTACCAGGTCGCAGTTATGCATGTGCTGGGCATAATAATCGGAGTCGTGGAAATGGATGATCCCTTCCCGATCCGCATCCACGATTTCCTTGGGCAGGAGCAGACGGCGCGTCAGGTCGCGGCTCACTTCGCCCGCCATGTAGTCCCGCTGTACGCTGTTGACCACCGGGTCCTTGTTGGCGTTTTCCTGCTTGACTTCTTCGTTGTTGCATTCAATCAGGGACAGAATCCGGTCGTCAGTGGTGTTGGCCTTGCGGACCAGGGAGCGGTTATAGCGGTAACGCACATATCCCTTGGCCACCTCAAAGGCACCGCTGGCCATGATCTGATTTTCCACCATGTCCTGGATCTCCTCCACGGAGACCGCCCGGTTCATCTTCTCACACTTGTAGGCAATATATTCCGCCGCCTCACGGATCTGCTCCTCGGTCATTTCCCGGTGGAGGCTGGCTTCGTTGGCCTTGGTAATGGCCACAATGATCTTGGAGGAGTCGAAGTCCACCTCGGACCCGTTCCGCTTGATAACCTTCATTCCCAATCTCTCCTCTGCGAGTTGTTTCAAAACGCGTCCCCTATTGTACGAATCCTGTCGAAAAAAATCTGTTGCCACAGTCACAAATATAGAATATAATACACATAATAGGGCATCCTGCAAGGAGGCGAACACAAAATATGGTGGGTGGGACAGATGCGCAAAACCTGCTGCCGCCTGCGCTGGCAGGCTATGGACGTTCCGTTGCATGCGGTAAGGGAGAGCGGATTTTTGCCAAGCACGGCGGAGAAGATACCATGGCGCTGGTGCAGGAAGGGCTGGTGTATCTTTGCGCGGAAAATGAGCGGTATGCCCGGGGCATCCTGGCGTTTTTTCGTCCGGGAGACTGGATGGACACGTCCATGCTGTTGCCATTGCGTCATGGGGTGTGTTACTTCACGACAAAGTATGCAGGGCGGCTGACCGTTTTTTCCAGAAAAGACCTTCTTCGGGCGGCTGCGGTTCAGCCACAGGCCATGGATATCTGGAATGGTGCGCTGGATGGACTGGCCCAGGCGTGGCTCAGGCATAGCTACATGCTTCAGCAGCGCACGCCCCGGCAACGGCTGCTGGCCTTTTTCCGCTGGGAGGCAGAACGCCAGGGCGGAGAAAAGGACATCCGTCTGCCTTTGCCGCAAACGGATCTGGCAGATTATCTGGGGGTGGATCGAGCAGCCATGGCCCGGGAGCTGGCAAGGATGAAGCAGGAGGGACTCCTTTCCGGCGCCCGCCGAACATGGACGCTGCTGGAGACATGAATGTCCTTTGTGATTGTTCGGAGAATGTTTTTTTACAAAAACAGGGTTGACAGACGCCTGGAAAAACTGCTATACTCACTCCAACGTCCAGAGGAAAGGAGCGGCTTGGCATGACGTACGCAGCATGGAACAAAATGAACGCCATGATGATGTGCGAGGGTATGTGCATGTGCATGTACTCTGCTTTGTCATGCGTTCGCCGCCATGTATAGTTTTCGGTAAATGGTGCAAGGAGGGCGTCCGCATAGGGACGCCCTCCTTTTTCTTTTTTCTCTGGAACGGCAGACAAAGGAAGGATGAAACGTTGCCATGATCCAGCTGGAACATCTGAGCAAAACCTTTCCCGGCAAGGACAGCGTCCACGCCCTGCGGGATGTATCCCTGACCGTGCGCAAAGGGGAAATCTATGGTGTGATTGGCTACTCCGGCGCGGGAAAATCCACGCTGATCCGGTGCATCAATTTATTGGAGCGCCCGGACGAGGGCACCGTGCGCGTGGACGGCGTGGAGCTGACAGCGCTGGGGGCCTGTGCGCTGAACCGTGAGCGGCGGAAAATCGGCATGATCTTCCAGCAGTTCAACCTGTTTGCTACCCGCACGGTGCTGGATAACGTGGCTTATCCCCTCCGCTTCAGCGGCATGAGCCGCAGGGACATCCGGGAAAAGGCAGAATCGCTCCTGCGCTATGTGGAGCTGGAGGACAAGCGGGATGCCTACCCTTCCCAGCTTTCCGGCGGACAAAAGCAGCGGGTGGCCATTGCCAGAGCGCTGGCCTGCGATCCCAAGGTGCTGCTGTGCGATGAAGCGACCAGTGCCCTGGACCCGCAAACCACCGCCTCCATTTTGCAGCTGATTCAGCGGCTGAACCGGGAAATGGGCATTACCGTGGTGATGATTACCCACCAGATGCAGGTGGTGAAGGAGGCATGCCACCGGGTGGCCGTGATGGAAAATGGGCGGGTGGTGGAGGAAGGCGATGTGTTCTCCATTTTCGCACACCCACAGCAGGAAATCACCCGTTCCTTCGTGGACAGCACCACCAACCTGAACAAGGTGGAGGACCTGCTGGAGGAAGGCGCGGAAATTACCCGCCTGAAGCCCGGGGAAAAGCTGGTGCGGCTGAGCTACCAGCGGGGGAGCGCTGCGGAAGCCATTGTTTCCACGGTGTCCCGAAACTTCGGGGTGGATGTGAACATCCTGCTGGGCAGCCTGGAACTGATTGACGGCGCGCTCCTGGGCGGCCTGGTCGTGGTGTTCTCCGGTCAGGCGGCAGGCATTGAGAACGCGTTGGCATATTTCCGGGAAAAGAACGTAGGCGTGGAGGTGATTGCGCATGCAGACCCTGCTTGAACAGCTCTTCCCCAATGTGATGGCTTCCCCGGATAAATTCTGGGAAAGCGTGTGGGCTACGGTGGTGATGACCGGCTGGGCCGGGGCGCTGATGTTTGTGATTGGTCTTTGTCTGGGGCTGCTGATGGTGGTGCTCAAGCCCGGCGGCATTCTGGCATGCCCGGTGGTGTATCAGATCCTGGACAAGGTGGTGAACCTGATCCGCTCCATTCCCTTTGTGATCCTCATTGCGCTATTGATGTATGTGACCAAGGCCATTATGGGGACGCGCATCGGTATTCGCGGGGTGATTGTCCCACTGGTGGTGGGGTCAGCGCCTTTCTTCTCCCGGCAGGTGGAGGCGGCGCTCAGCGACATTCCCGCGGGCCTGGTGGAAGCAGCCAAGGCCATGGGCAGCGGCCCCCTGGGCATCATTTTCCGGGTTTATCTGAAGGAAGGTGCCGCGGCTATCGCCCGGGGCACAACCATTACGCTTATCAGCCTGATCGGCCTTACCGCCATGGCAGGTTACGTTGGGGCAGGCGGACTGGGGGATTACTCCATTACCTACGGTTACAATTATAACCGCATGGATATTGTCTGGGCCTCGGTCATCGCCATTGTGGTGCTGGTATGCATTATCCAGATGATTGGTACCCTGATTGCCAAACGGAACACCCATTAAACCGGCCGAACTTCAAAGAGGAGGAACATGATGATGAAAAAGGTACTGGCTGCAATTTTGACCCTGGCTGTGCTTCTGACCCCGGTGCTTTCCCTGGCTGAAACGGTAACCATTGGCGTAACCGGCGCGTTCTATGACGATTTATGGAAGCCCGCCATTGAGGCCCTTGCGGCGGAAGGTATCCAGGTGGAACTGATTCAGTTTTCCGACTTTGCCCTGCCCAACAATGCCCTGAACGGCGGCGACATCAGCATGAATGCCTTCCAGCACCATGCGTATTTTGATAACGACGTGGCCACCAACGGCTATGACCTGCAGGTGCTGGCGGATACCTTTGTCATTACCATGAACCTGTACTCCCAGAAATATGAGAGCATGGAAGCACTGTCCGCCGCGGCGGCAGCGGGAACCAAGCTCACTGTGGCTGTACCCAATGACGCCACCAACTATGGCCGCTCGCTGCTGCTGCTGGAGAGCGCGGGACTGCTGACCCTGGGAGAATATGATGGAACGCCCAACGAGGAGAACATTGCTTCCAGCCAGGTGGAGCTGGTGCTGGTGAATGCGGCCATGACCTACCAGTACCTGGAGGATGTGGACGCGGCGGTCATCAACGGCAATTATGCCGCCAGCTATGGTGTGGACCCCGCCAGCGCTATCTATTATGAAACCATCGACCTGAGCAACAACCAGTTCACCTGCCTGATCGCCGTACGCAGTGAGGATGCGGAAAATCCCACTTACAAGCGCATTGCGGAGGTCTTCTGCTCAGACATTACCCAGGAAGTGATGGATACCACTTACAAGGGATTCTTCCAGTCTGCATGGGAAAAAGATGAGTGAGGCGGAAAATATGCGTGAGGATTTACTACGGTTGATTGGCGATCCTGAGCGGGTGATTACGGAGCAAATAGAGGACAAATACCTGTCTGACACCCTGGGCAGGCGGCGGGGCACGGCGGCAGCGCTGGTGTTTCCGCTATCCACGGCAGAGGTTTCTGCGGTTATGCGTTATGCCTATGAGCGGAGCGTTCCCGTCACTCCCCGGGGAGCGGGCACGAACCTGGTGGGCTCCACCGTGCCAAGGGGACAGGGAATCATCCTGGACTTTTCCCGGATGAACCATATTCTGGAGGTGGACGAAGCAACCTTCACCGCAACGGTGGAACCTGGGGTGCTGCTGAAGGATTTCCAGGCTCATGTGGAGGCCATGGGGCTGTTTTATCCCCCTGATCCCGGTGAAAAGGAGTCCACCCTGGCGGGAAACATTTCCACCAACGCGGGGGGCATGCGTGCCGTGAAATACGGCGTGACCCGGGACTATGTCCGTGGGCTGGAAATCGTGCTGGCCGACGGCCAGGTGATGACCGTGGGCTCCAAAAATGTCAAGGACGCCAGCGGCTTGCCCCTCAAACAACTGTTTATCGGTGCGGAAGGAACGCTGGGCGTCATTACCAAATGCGTGCTGCGCCTGGTCCCCAAGCCGGAAAAGTCCCTGTCCGTACTGGTCCCCTATGGGGAGCTGAAAACCGGCATTGCCAGCGTTCACGCGGTGCTCATGGCGGATGCTAACCCCACGGCGGTGGAGTTCATTGAGCGCAGCGTGGTGGAGCTGGGGGAACGCTATACCGGCGTGCATTTCCCATGCCCCCAGGCCCAGGCCTATCTGCTGCTGACCTTTGATGGCCACGGGGAAACCGTGGAAAAGAATGCCCAGCGGGTACGCCAGGTGGTGCAGGATAACGGTGCGCTGGATTATATCGAGCTTACGGATCCTGCCCTGGCGGCGGACATTTGGCGGGTTCGCGGCTGCTTTGTGAAGGCGGTGGAGGCCGTTTCCGAGCAGGAGCCGGTGGACCTGGTGGTACCCATCGACAAAACGGCGGAGTTTATTGCCTATGTGCATGAGCTGGAAGCGGAGAGCGGTATGCAGATGGTCTCCTTTGGCCACGCGGGGGACGGCAATGTCCATCTGTGCATCGTGCGCGGCCAACGTGACGAAGAAACCTGGAACCGGGAGCTGCACCGGAACATGGAACGGCTTTACCGCAAGGCGTATGACCTGGGGGGGCTGACCTCCGGCGAGCATGGCGTGGGTCTTGCCAAGCAGCCTTATTTTCTGGAAAATACGCCGGACATCAACCTGGCGGTGATGCGCAGCGTCAAGGATGCCCTGGACAACCGCCATATTCTCAACGACCATATTTCATATTTGAAGTGAGGCAATGCCCATGCGAAAGCTATCCAGCCGTACCGCCGGCTTTACTGATTCGGTAATCCGCCGCATGACCCGGGTGTCCCAGCAATATGGCGCGGTGAATCTCTCCCAGGGTTTCCCGGATTTTGATCCGCCCCGGGAGCTTACCGACCGCCTGGCCCAAGTGGCTCAGGAGGGCCCCCATCAATATGCCATCACCTGGGGTGCGGCCAATTTTCGCAAGGCCCTGGCGGAAAAACAGTCCCGTCTCATGGGCATGACCATTGACCCGGAAACGCAGATTGTCGTTACCTGCGGCAGCACCGAGGCCATGATGGCAGCCATGATGACCGTCACCGATCCCGGGGATCGAGTGGCCGTGTTTTCCCCTTTTTACGAGAACTACGGTGCGGACGCGGTGCTCTGCGATGCGGAGCCGATCTATGTACCCCTGAAGCCTCCGGCTTTTGACTTTGACCCGGAGGTGCTGGAAGATGCCTTCCGTCAAGGGGCGAAAGCGCTGATTCTGTGCAATCCCTCCAACCCCTGCGGCAAGGTATTCACCCGGGAAGAACTGCTGGTGATTGCCGGTTTGGTGGAGAAATACGATGCCTATGTGATTACCGATGAAGTGTATGAGCACATTGTCTATGCCCCGCACACCCATGTGTATTTCGCGTCCCTGCCCGGAATGGCCCAGCGGACATTGAGCTGTTCCTCCCTGTCGAAAACCTACTCCATCACAGGTTGGCGGCTGGGTTACATCATCGCCTCCCCGGAGATTATTGACACGGCGCGGAAAGTACACGATTTCCTTACGGTGGGCGCCGCCGCACCGCTGCAGGAGGCCGCTGTGGCTGGGCTTACGCTGCCGGAGAGCTACTATACCTGGCTGACAGAAAAGTACACCCACATGCGGCAGTTGTTCTGCGATGGCCTGGAACACCTGGGATTGCAGTTCATACGTCCGCAGGGAGCGTATTATGTGCTGGTGGACATTGGAGCATTTGGCTGGCAGGACGACGTGGCCTTTTGCGAGGCATTGGCTCGGGAAGTTGGCGTGGGTGCCGTGCCTGGCTCCAGCTTCTTCCGGGAGGATGTGAGAAACCTGATTCGCCTGCATTTTGCCAAACGGGATGAGACGCTGCTGGAAGCCTTAAACCGTTTGGAAAACATTGGAAAGCTAAAAAAATAAAGCAATGGAAAGCGCCCGCCGGAGTACATTTTCCGGCGGGCGCTTTGGATGACGGGTGAACAAAACGCGATTCTTGCTTCCTGGAAATACCTGAATATTACCAGCGAAGTTCACACTGTCCGGAGGCATGCTGAAATTCCCAGCGTATATAGTACCGGCTTTTCCCGTCTAACGATATTACCTGAGCAGGGGACTGCCCAGTGAGCCGCAATAGCGGTTGTTTTCTTTTATCCAGCAAGGATACTTCTACATTTCCCTTTGAAAGGTTGGTATCCAATACAAACGCATAGGCTCTGCTTTCATAAAACCTTCCCATATGCCTGACCCATCCAGTACAGGCATCCAGCAGAACCCGGTCCCTGCTTTTCCCGGGCTGGAATACAAAACAGCGGTTATGCATTTGGTTACTGCAATGCCCAGAAAATATGGCAACCCTTTCACGAGCATCTCCTCCCGCTTCCTGTAAGGTATATGCAAGCCTACTGACTCGATTTCACTCCATGAGTAAGGCAGCCGCGGAGAGAGGGCGCCAATGCTTATGCATGACACATAACACCAGGGGAGGGCTTTCTCCGCACACCTGGGGTTGAGGGACAGGCAAGCGTTCCATGGGCGAGAAGGATTATTCCACCTGCACCATGCACACGGCCTGAGCGCTGATGCCTTCCTGCGCGCCTTCAAAGCCCAGGCGCTCGGTGGTGGTAGCCTTCACGTTGACACAGTTCACATCCACCCCCAACACCCGGGCGACGTTTTCCCGCATACGGGGAATATAGGGAAGGAGCTTGGGTTTCTGGGCGACGATGGTAATGTCACAGTTGGTTACCTTGGCGTGATGCGTGCCAAGCAGCTCAGTGACCTTTGCCAACAGCACCATGCTGTCCGCACCGGCATAGGCATTGTCCGTGTCTGGAAAATGCTTGCCGATATCGCCAAGGGCCATGGCACCCAGCATGGCGTCCATAAGCGCATGCAACGCCACATCGGCATCACTGTGGCCTAACAAGCCAAGCGTGTGAGGAACCTCCACGCCGCAGAGCACCAGGCGCCGGCCTTCCACCAGGCGATGCACGTCATACCCTTGCCCTACGCGCATCAGGGGGGCATGATGCGTCCGTCGCTGCTCCAGAAGGGTTTCGGCCCAAATCATGTCCCGCGGGGTGGTCAGCTTGAGGTTATCCTCGCTGCCTTCAGTGAGCTGAACGGCGATGCCCAGCCGCTCTACCAGGGAAGCGTCATCCGTGCCGCGGTAGCCGTCAATCTCCGCTTGCAGGTGCGCTTTGCGCAGAAGCGCAGTGGCGAACCCCTGGGGCGTTTGCACGGCACGCAGCTGCGCACGCTCAGGCGTATCGATGACTTTTTCCTTGCCATCCACCCGCTTGATGGTATCCACCACCTTGACGGATGCCACGCCTGTGCCGCAGCGGTCCACACTGTCCATCACCCGGCGGATTACCTCCGGAGTGACCAGCGCCCGTGCGGCATCATGAACCAGCACCTTATCGCATTGCTCCGGGAGCGCCTCCAGACCGTTGCGCACGGAAGCCTGCCTGTCCATGCCCCCGGGAGCATAGGCACGAATGAGCCCCGCCAGGCCCCAGCTGGACATCAGCGAGCGGCAGGCGGTCATCTCCTCGGGGCGCGTAACAAGGACTATGCCTTCCACCAAGCCCCGGAAAGCCTCTACCGACCGGCAAAGGATGGGTTCGCCATCCAGGGAAAGAAGCACCTTGTTGCATGCTGCACCCATGCGGCTGCCGCTGCCTCCGGCCAATACAATCGCATACCAGGCCATAGCCGAACCTCCTCAGTTTCGTTCCCGCGCGACTTCCGCATCTTCGGAGAGCACGCGGTACATTTCGGTGGCGCCTTCCTTCCGTACATGCTCTACCACGGAGAGAATCTCGTATCGTCCGTAGCGGTCACCAAAGCGAATCACCATTTCATCCCCGGGCTTTACCTCCGCCCCGGGCTTGGCTACCTTTCCGTTGAGCGTAACGCGGCCGCCTGCGCAGGCTTCATTGGCCACGGTGCGGCGCTTGATAATCCGGGATACCTTCAAATACTTATCCAGTCGCATATCATGTCTCCTCTGACAAGCCGGGTTTGCATGCCCAGCGGACTGAGCGGATGCGTGCGAAGCGCTTGTCCGGCTCAATTATTGCGCAAACGCCGACGGTTTTCAATAGCTTTTGTGAAATTCAGCGTGTTGAAATTGTAGTGAAACCATTTTCCAAGAAAGCAGATGCAGTCAGCCAGGAGTCGCCCGAATGCACTGATTTTGCAAGTAACACCATCGACCTGTCCTGCCGGCAAAGCCGGCGGATACGAATGTAGGCCAACGGGGCTGTGGCCCTTCCGATACCTTCCCGGGGCTTTTGACAGTCCGACAAAATGGTGCCTGGCTGCATGCGCTGTCCAACCTTTTTTTCAGGGTACTGCCCATTGCCAGGAGCGCAGGCTATTCCGTAGGTGGATGGCATCGCTTGCAAGGCTCATAGCCTTTTTCCAGCGCTACGGATAGGGCCACTTCCATGGGAGACTTCATATTGCTGCAGGTTGCGTTGGCATGGTATTTCGTTCCGCCGTGGACCGGAATCCAGACCATGGGTTCATCGGAGGAGGATGGCTCTGCAACCGGGGCAGATGCGGCGGCCTGGGCGGCGTCAAATCCCTGGGCAAAGCCCAGCCGGTATAGCGCAAGCTCTTCTTGGGAAAGCGTAAGGCCTTTCGGCGCTTCCTGAGCGGCCGCCTGGACCGCAGCGGCAGAGCACTGCGCCATGCGTGCCTGCCAGTCGGTAGCAGCCAGTGACACGGTGGAGCAAAGCAGCAGAGCAGTCAGCAGCAAGAAAAGCGAGCGAAAACCTCTGTGGGAAGATGTGCCGGAAGCACCCTGTCTTGAAAGTTCATGCAGACTCTTGAACATATGGATGTACCTCAATATTTGTAGAAATTATTTGATGCCTGTAGCGATGACACCTCCAGATGTTATTAGCTTATCAGAAAAAATAGTGTTTTGCAAGGAAGAACATGTTTCCCGTGGGCAATATGGACACTTGGGGCGGGATATGCTACAATTTCTTTTGTAAAAGGAGCAACAGGCATGGAAGTATCCCAAGGCATCATAGCGGGATAGTTTTTGATGCGCAAGGGGAGCTTCCCAGGGCGTCCCAGTGCTGGGGAGGCACTGCGGCCAAGTGATTCAACAGCGAGAGGCGGTTACGATGCAGGAAATCAAGTGTCCCAATTGCGGGAAAGTTTTTCAGGTGGATGAGGCTGGGTATGCGCAAATATTACAACAGGTACGAGACAAGGAATTTCAGAGAGAACTGGAACGGCGTGCGCAAGAGATTGAGCAGCAAAAGAAGAATGATTTAATCATTGCCCAGATGGAGCAGGACAAAAGCCATCGGGAGGAATTATCCGGAAAGAACCGGGAGCTGGCGGAAAAGGATCGAATCATTGAACAGCTGCAGTCTCAAATTGCCAACAGCAAAACGCAGAATCAGCTGGCAATCCATCAAGCCATCCTGGCCAAGGAGCAGGAGAACAGCGCTGCGATCATCAAAAAGCAGGCCGAACTGACGGACAAAGACCGCGAAATAGAACACCTCAAGGCGCGGCTGGAAAAAGCGGACACGGAGAAAGAGCTTGCCATCTCTGAGGCAGTGCGGCAGAAAGAAAAAGAGATAAGCGACAAGTCCACAAAAATTATGGAGTTGACGGGTCAGCTGAACAGCCAGGAAAAGGAGAATCAGCTGAAGGAAAAATCCCTCAAGGAACAGTATGAAGATAAACTGAAATACAAGGATGAACAGATCGAATATTACAAGGATTTTAAGGCACGCCAGTCCACCAAAATGGTGGGGGAAAGCCTGGAACAACACTGCCTTACGGAGTTTAACAGGATTCGTATGACGGCATTTCCCATGGCATACTTTGAAAAAGATAACGATGCCAGAACCGGGAGCAAAGGCGATTTTATCTTTCGGGAATCCGCTGAGGATGGAACCGAGTTCATTTCCATTATGTTTGAAATGAAGAATGAAATGGACGAAACTGCCTCAAAGCATAAAAACGAGGATTTTTTCAAGGAGCTTGACAAAGACCGGCGTGAAAAAGGCTGCGAGTATGCGGTCCTTGTCTCCTTGCTGGAAATTGACAATGAACTATACAACACGGGCATTGTGGATGTTTCTTACCGTTACAAGAAGATGTACGTTATACGACCGCAATTTTTTATTCCAATGATAACGCTGCTCAGAAATGCGGCGCTGAATGCCCTAAAATATCAACAGGAACTGCAAACGCTTAAAAACCAGCAGCTGGATATACTCCATTTTGAAGAAAATATGCAAAACTTTAAGGATGGTTTTGCACGGAATTATGAGCTTGCCTCACGCAAGTTCCAGGACGCCATTGATGATATAGACAAGACCATCAAGGCGCTGGAAAAAACGAAAGCGGATTTGCTATCCTCGGATCGGAACTTACGCTTGGCAAACGATAAAGCGCAGGATCTGAGTATCAAAAAGCTTACGAAAAATGCCCCATCCGTGAAAGCCATGTTTGATCAAATAAAAATTGACTGACGGGCAAGCGTGCCTATCCAAGCCAAACGCTATGCGCGATTATAAGTTTGATGAAGGTAAACGGAGGTGGAGTCCATGCGGATTATCCGATATGACAAGCTGGTACGTGACAGAATTCCGGACATCATCAGGGCATCAGGAAAGTCCTGCACCACGGAAGTACTTTCCGATGAAGCATATCTTAGGATGATTGACGCCAAGCTCGACGAAGAACTGGCCGAGTATCATCAGGAGCAGAACCTGGAAGAGCTGGCGGATCTGCTGGAGGTTTTGCGCGCAGCCGTCATCGCCAGAGGATATACTTTGGATGAACTTGAGTCTATACGTGCACAGAAGGCGGCCAAACGCGGCGGTTTTGCGCAGAAGATTCTTCTGAAAGAAGTCGTCGAGAACGAATGATGGAGGATGTCCCATGCCTACGGTCAAGGTGAGCCGTTCCCGAAAAAACAGAATGAATCTTTGAGTTTCTGGGAGATGCTCGTTCAAGCTGCCAGATGCGTCAGAAGGCTGGCCTCAAACTGCGCCGGAGAATGCCATCCCAATGCAGAATGTGGCCGTACGGAGTTGTAGAAGGCCTCCAGGTAGGCGAATACATCGATCCGGGCGCTGGCTCGGGTAGGATATTGCTTGAGGTGAATGAGTTCGCATTTCAGACAGCTGAAGAAATTTTCTGCTACGGCATTATCGTAGGGATCGCCCTTGCGGGACATACTCTGACGGATCCCATAGGACTGCAGCCGATCCCGGAAAGCATGTGCGGCGTACTGGACGCCTCGATCACTGTGAAAAATAAGTCCCATAGGCGGATTGCTGCGGCGTACCGCCATGTCCAGCGCTTCCAGCGTCAGCGTAGTATCGATACGGCTGGAAAAGCTATATCCCACAATTTTGCGGGTACACAGGTCCTTGACAATAGCCAGATAGAGCCAGCCTTCTCCCGTGGGAATGTAGGTAATATCGCCCACCCAGGCTTGGTTCGGCTGCTCAAAAAAGAAGTTTCGCTTCAGTAGATTCGGCGCAATGGGATGGCTGTGTCGGGAGTTGGTGGTGATTTTGTAGGCCCGGCGCCGCACTGAGGCAATCCCGGCAAGCTGCATCTGCCGGTGGACACGCTTGCGGGAGCAGCCAAATTCCGGCTTCAAGAGATGGTAGAGGCTGTCCAGTCCCAGGGCAGGGTATTTCGGATGCAGCTCTGCCAGTTTGCGCTGAAGTGCCTGGTTGTTCCGTTCCCGTCCACGGGGTTTGCGATTTGCCCAGCTATAGTAGCCGCTGCGTGAGACCTCCAAGATCCGGCACGCCTGCTCCACAGTGGTTCCATGACGGTGTAACATCTGGACGCAGCGGTATTTTTCCACTATGGTTTCGACAGGATGCCGATGGATTTTTTTAGAATGTCAATGACCTCATCTTTCTCGCTCAACTGCTTGCGCATGGCGCGAATTTCCGCCTCCAGATCCCGGATACGTTGTTGTTCCCGATTGGCTCGGCTGACCTGACCCATCTGCATCCCGGCAGTTTTCATCCAGCTGCGCAGTGTGTCAATGCAGATGCCCAAGTCCTTGGCTACTTCCTTGGGCTCCCGTCCCTGCTCTGTTACCAGCTGTACTGCACCGGCCTTAAATGCCTCATCGTATCGAGGCGGTGGCGCACCTTTTTTCTTTGTGTTTGCTTCCATTGTTTTGCCCCTTTCCTTTCCATTTTACGACTGTCTTTTCTGTCCGTCAATTCGGGTATGGGGGCAACGGAGCCTCTCTTTCATGCATTCATAATAACATAGGTAACCAAATGGCAGCAAACAACGAGGGAATGTTTCGCGTACTGCTTTATTATAATCAAGTTTTACGCATAAGCCAAGCCCAGGTAGGCTTTTATACAAATGTTTTGTTTTGAAACGGCTGGCGGCATGGAGAGGACGTTGTAACGACCTATACGGCAGATTTAATCTGTAACCCGGACATTGACTTTGACGCTACCTTTGACCAATATATCAAGGAGTGGAATGAGCAAGGTGGCGCTCAATGGACGCAGGAGATTAACGAATATTGGCAATCCCGTTAATGCTGCGAAGCTTGGATGGAGCCGTGGACAACGGTACGGAAAGCACAAAACCAGCAAATCGTTTTACTCAAACAGTCGGAGGGGCTGCGGCCCCTCCGACATCTGCTTGACACGTTTCTGGTGAATGGAACAGCGAGGATGCCCCGCTCGCGAGCGTTATCCCCGGAGGCATGTGCTTTAGAGCACTTTCAACTGAGCCTCTTGAAACAGTGTGCGCCACTGTGCCTCCGGCTCCTGCTCGCATACAATGACCTGGGCTTCCCGAATGCCACACATGCGGAATGCGCCACGCTGGCCAAGCTTGTGGGAATGGCAGAGCAGAACCGTTTCATCTGCCCGCTGCATCATCATGCGACGGGTGGTCGCTTCTTCTTCATCAGCGCAGAATACATTGCCAGCGCTATCGATGCCCTTGGGAGAAAGGAAAAGACGGTTGGCATACATCCTCTCCAGAAGCTGACAGGTAAGCGTTCCGCGCATGGAAAAAGTTCGGGCGTTCACGAGCCCACCCAGCACATACACCCTGAACTGTGGATATTCCGTTAGCATCATGGCTGTTTTCAGGCTGGCGGTGATGACGGACAGGTTTTGCAGCTGGGAGAGAAAAGGAACAAGGGAAAGCACGGTACTGCTGGAGTCGAGAAAAATTACTTGGCCATTGGATACCAGCGAAGAGGCTTTCCGGGCGATGGCAACCTTGGCCTCGGATTCTACTTGTTGCCGGGCCTCCAGGGACAGTACCTCGTTGTTTCCGTCAACGATAACGGCCCCGCCATATGTTTTGTGGATGAATCCTGCATGCTCCAGCCGCGCCAAATCACGGCGGATCGAGGTTTCGCTGATGAAGAAACGCTTGCTCAATTCCGTAACGGTGGCGGAATGATGCTCACGGATAAAGTCCAGTACGGCTTGCTGACGATCATAGGCAAGCATTTCGGTTTCAACCTCCTCAGAAAGGTCGGAAGGGTATAATGCGATATCTGGCGCTGGATTTAGGATCGAGTTGGACCAAAACAGCACTTCTGGAGGATGGAAACATGCTTCAGGAGCGAAGCGTTCCCACCCCGATGCCAAAGGATACCACGGGGTTGCGCTTTGAAATCGATGCGGAAGCGTACTTCCGGCAGGTACAGACAGAGCTGGAATACTATCTTCCCCAGAAACCCGGCGCATTGCTCCTTTCAACGCAAATGCACGGCTGTGTATTGACCGATGCAGCTTTTCAGCCTCTCACGCCTTATATCTCCTGGCGGGATGGAATGGGGCAAAATCGCCTGGAAGACATATGCACCCTTGTGGGGAAGGACGCTACTGCTCCTTCCGGTGTACCACTGAAAGGAAATTTGGCACTTTGCGCGCTGCTGTCCCGCCGCATGTCTGATGATGCGTTGCCCGTTCGCGCGCGTTTTTGTACGCTGGGAGGATACGTGATCGGCCGCTTAACCGGCGAGCATGTATGCCACATGACTAATGCCGCACCTACCGGATTGGTGGATGTGCAAAACAAGCGGTGGAATCAGCCGCTCCTCTTACGTGCCGGATTGGACGGCTGGCAGTATCCGCGGCTTATCCATGACCTGTCACCTGTGGGGGAATGGCGCGATGCATTGGTCTATGCAGACCTTGGCGACCAGCAGGTATGCGCTGCAGGCGCCGGGCTAAAGCCTGAGCAGACCTTACATATAAGCCTTGGAACGGCCGGGCTGATCGGCATGTTGACGCCCCAATGGGAAAGCGGCCCTTATGAGAACCGACCGTATGTGCTACCGGGCGTATATCTGCGTACGGTGTCTGGCTTGCCCGGAGGCAGGCATATGGAGGGCTTGGCCACATTTTTACAGGAAGTAACCCGCTCCTTGACAGGATGCCATGTTTCCAGGCAAGCCGTATGGGATCTTTTAACGCAGCATACACAGCCAGGGGCGGCAGGGAACCTATGGGATATTTTATCGCAACCTGCCTCTAGCATGCTGGGAGCATATTACGCAGCGTTTGCAAAAGCATACGTGGAGGGAGTTCAAAAACTGTGCTTTTCGCCCCGGGAAATTGCATTTTCCGGTGGCGCCGCATCGCAAAATCCTTCCTTACGAAAGGCGCTCAGCGTTGCTCTGGGGTGTACCGTTGTGCCTGGCGATCATTCCATTTGGCAGGGAATGGCGGTCATAGCACAATGGATTATGAAGCAATCGTGCGCATGATGATGCATGATTACGCTCAATTGCTACAATCAGCATAGCAAAGCATTTGATGAATGTCAATAACCGAACAAAGAAACCATCGGTAGGGGGAGCCGGTGAACTTATGGATGTACAACGTTTTGGCCCCGTGGATGCAGCGGCGCTTGTGAAACGCCTTCAGCGGCCGGCACATCCTGTAGACGTGGTTCTGGATACGGACGCATATAATGAAATCGATGACCAATACGCTATTGCGTACTTACTTTTACATCAGGAAAAGCTTCACACACAGGCGCTCTATGCGGCGCCTTTCAGCAATGCCCGGGCAGAGACCCCCGCGGAAGGCATGCAAAAGAGCTATGAAGAGATTTGGCACATCTTAGCATTGATGCATATGCCGGCGCTGAAGAACCAAGTTTTTCAGGGAGCTGAAGCGTATTTGCCGGATGAGTTTACGCCGGTGCACTCTCCTGCTGCTGCGGACCTAAGTGTTCGTGCCATGCGTTATTCGCCGGAGCATCCTCTTTATGTGGTTGCCATTGGGGCAATTACCAATATCGCTTCCGCTCTGCTGCTGAATCCCGAAATTCGGGACCGCATCGTGATTGTATGGTTGGGGGGCCATGCATTTCACTGGCATGACAACCGGGAATTCAATATGCGCCAGGATATCGCGGCGGCGCGTGTCGTCTTGGGATGTGGCGCGGCAGTGGTCCTTTTGCCCTGCAGGGGTGTTGTCTCATCCTTCACCACCAGTGAACCGGAGCTGCGCAAATACCTGCTGGGGAAAAATGCTCTGTGTGATTATTTGTATAACGTTACCTGCAAGACAGCCAGGGATGAAAGCAAAATTGCTTGCTGGACACGCCCCATTTGGGACGTAGCGGCGGTAGCCTATTTGCTGGATGCTCGGTATATGCTGGAGCGAACAGTATCTGCGCCTATTCCCGAATACGATGGCTATTGGGCATTTGACCGGAGCCGGCACTTTATACAGTATGTATATCATATCAACCGTGACTGCCTGTTTGAGGATTTGTTTGAGCGGCTAGGCGCGTTTACCACGCCGTGAAGGCAGCAAGCCAATATATTTTTATCCCGGTCCACACGGTGAGTGGACCGCTTTTTCTTGGCTGAAGTTATTGGGGGCAAGGGAACGAGTAACGATGTCGATTTTTGGGCTATGGGCAAGGAAACACTTTACGAGATATGCCAGCGAGAACAGCCTGAAATGTAGGGGAGACAACATCGCGCCTTCCTTGACGATCAATATTCCTTATGTTATCATAACCCCGACATGGATGCATAGAAAAATGTTCGGCAGAGGAGGAAGCGCATGCGTAAGTTTGATCTTCGCCAGGAGGCTAAAGATCATATCATCCTCGTGGCACATCGTGGCGTGGCAGGCGGAAATATCCCTTGCAATACCATTGCAGCGTTTCAAGCGGCACTTTTGCAAAAGGCAGACATGATTGAACTTGACGTCGGGAAAAGCAAGGATGGCACGCTGTATATCTTTCATGAGGGATGCGAGCAGGTACAGCTTGGCATAGATAAAAAGCTGGGTGACATGACCGACGATGAAATACGTCGTTTGCGTTATCTGAATACGGACGCTGTACCTACCATACATGGGGTTAACACGTTTGATGAAGCCTTTGAGTTCCTCAAGGGACGTTGCTACATCAATGTGGATAAGTTTACGTTTTATCCCGAGGAAATTATCCGCGCCATACGCCGCCATGGTATGGAGGATCAAGTGGTGATCAAAACACCGGCGGAGCGGATGCGGCTGGATATTATCGAGGCATTGGCGCCTGATTTTCCCTATATTGTGATTATCAATGAAGCCGATACCGTGACGGACGCAATTGCTTCACGCAAGGTAAACTTTGTGGGAGTGGAAACAGTGTTTAAGACGGAGCAGAGCCCCGTCGGGACGGATGCGTATCGGGAAAAGGCACGGGCTCATGACTGGCTCTTGTGGGGCAACAGCATTGTTTTTAACCACAAACGTTTGCTGAGCGCAGGCCATAACGATGATGTTTCCATTACGGGCGCTCCCCAGGACGGCTGGGGCTGGCTGGCCCAGAAGGGCTTCGATATGATTCAGACGGATTGGCCCTTGCAAGCATATTTGTATTTGCAGCAAACAGACTGCTATGAAAGAAGGCAAAATCCATGACGCGGGCGGAACAGTATCAGGGTAATATTGGCAACAAGTTTCATGCGGACGGAAGTGTCCGCAGCTTTGCGGGAAACACGGTCATCAGCTTTATCGATCATGCAGATCCCATCTTTGCGCTGTTTTGCCGGGTGCGTTCCATGCTGCAGGCAACCAGCGCAGGAGACTGCTTCACGTATTTGCCGGATGACAGCATTCATATGACTGTTTTTGAAGGCGTATGTGACCAGTGGCGAGATGCCTCCCTATGGACACACTTTTTGCCTGTGGATTGTCCGCTCACAGAGGTGGACAAGCTCTTTGAACAGCGCTTTCGGTTGGCGCCTGTGTGGAAAGAAGTATATATGCATGCCGTGGGAATAAAGACGGACGGAGGATATGGCATTGCACTGGAGCCTGCGAGCGCAGAAGATGCGTCCAGGCTCAGGACCTACCGGGATGCGCTGCGTGAACTGCTGGGCATTGAGTTCCCCGGCCATGATACGTACCGGTATCATATCAGTATCTGCTATGGGGTAAAGTCTCCAACCGCAGCGCAGGAAACAGCATTGGATCGCTTTGAGAAGGATGCAGAGCATGTCATAGCCCAAAGCAATGTTACATTCCGGGTGAATGCACCTCACTTGACGTATTTTCGAAATATGTTTGGCTTTGAAACAGAGCGTTTTGCACGCTCGTGAATCCATGCTTCCCATGGGACCAAATGACGCAGCCCATGGGGGAATGGAGAAACTCGGAGATTTACCATACTTTTATGCTGGGCGCCTTTGTGCATGCTGCCACTGGACACAAGGAAGTGGGCATGACCAGGGAAGCAAGCAGCATCCAGACTTAACGTAAAACAAAAAAAGAACCGCGTGCTGGCGGTTCTGAACGATAAAAAACGCCCGCGGGGAGCTTGTCCCGCGGGCGCACTTTCCCATTTGCTTTACTTGTTGACGCTGTCCTTGAGGGCCTTGCCAGCCTTGAAGACAGGAGCCTTGGAGGCTTCGATCTTGATTTCCTCGCCGGTGCGGGGATTGCGGGCAGTGCGGGCAGGCCGGGCCTTCACTTCGAAAGAGCCAAAGCCGACGATCTGAATCTTGTCGCCATTGGCCAGGGACTCGGTTACAACATCGACGAAGGCGTTAATGGCCTTTTCGGCATCCTTCTTGTTGGAGCCGGTCTTCTCCGCCAGGGCGGCGATCAGTTCAGTCTTGTTCATGGGAAATTCCTCCTTGTTGTGTTCCGTGCCTTAAACGGCTTGATTTAGTCTTACCCGACTGAAATTCCCCACCGGGAATACGCCGCCGGATAAGCGGCGCCCGGACGCGGGATTCAGGAGCAGGTGCGTCCGGATGACGCTTTGACCTTCTCCCAGTATACATCCATTTCGCGTAAAGTCAAGCCCTCCAACGATTTTCCGTCCTGTTTGAGAAGATTTTCCATGGCCTCAAAACGGTAAATGAATTTTTCGGTTGCGCTTTTTAACAAAAGCTCCGGTTGCTCGCCGCACAGACGGGCGACATTGACACAGGAGAACAGCAGGTCACCCAGTTCCTCTCCGGGCTTGCCCTGCGCGTCCAGCTCTTGACGTACCTCGTCGGCCTCCTCATGCACCTTTTGCAGTGCGTCCTGGGGGGTGTCCCAGTCAAAGCCAACCTGCTTGGCTTTATGCTGCACTTTGGCGGCGCGCATGAGCGCGGGCAGGGAGGGCGAGACATCCTTCATGGCATCGGTTACGGTTTCCAGGTGCTTTTCCCGCTTCTTTAGCTGTTCCCAGTTGGCTGCTACATCATCGGCACTGCGGCACGCAGCGTCACCGAAAATGTGCGGATGACGGTAGAGCATTTTTTTGCAGATGGCCGTGGTAATATCCAGATCGGTGAAGGTACCGTGATCCTGGCCAATCCGCCCATGGAACACTACCTGCAACAGCATATCACCCAGCTCGTCGGCAATGCGTTCATCGTTGCCGCTTTCGATGGCATCCAGGGTCTCGTAGGCTTCCTCCACCAGATAGGGACGCAGAGACTGATGCGTTTGCTCACGATCCCAGGGGCAGCCCTCGGGACCGCAAAGAATGGCCATAATTTCCTCCAGGTCCGAGAAAAGGAACCGGTCCCGGCTTTTCACAGGGGCCGCAGGCACATAAACGCAACAGGTGTGATCGAAGCGCTTTTGCCGGTCCAGCTCATACAGCGGCAGCAGAACGGCTTTCCGCGGGTGCTTCTCCGAAGGAGGAAAAAAGGCAATCTCCATATCTTCCCGGTAAAGCTCCATGAGCCAGAGCTTCACATCCCCCGCCAGGGCGGCATTGTCAACTTCGGTAATCAGCAGGGGCGTATGGGGATCATACTGCGCGTGGCTTACCGCCAGTGCAGGAAGCGTACGCAGACCTTCACGGGGGTCCTGCAACTGCGCTGGAAGGGCTGCCAGACACGCCTGTGCCTGACATACGCCCGGGAGAACCGTGACCTGTCCTCCGGCGGGCGCCTGCTGCATCAAGCAGGCTACGCTGGCATCGCAGGAGGCATCCATGACGGCATAGATGACGGGATCGTTTGCCGCGGCCTTCCACAGGTGCTCTGCAATGGCCTGGTTCAGCGCGTCAAAGTCTTCATACTGGTCGTAAAGGGCGTCCAGTGTATCGTATGCGCGGCCTATCTGCTGCAAATACGCCACACAGCCGTGGCGCTCCGTGCGAAGAATCAGCTTGCCCGGGCCACGCAAGCAGCGCTCGGTACCCAGGGTCATCAGTTCGGGTGCCCCAGGCCCAAGGGAAACGACGGTAATGGCATGAAGCATGGGGGAGACCTCCTTGCAAAGTTAATGCTTTTTGTTACCCCGCCGGAAGGACCGCAAATCTTCGGGGGTAATGGCTTTTACCAGCAGCGCGATCCCTATGTAAACCGCTATGCCTATCAATACTTCCACCAGTGTCCATAGCCGGTTCATGGGCAGCAATTCCCGCAGGATAAACACCACCAGCCCCATGGCGGCGGTGGCCACGCCGGGGCGGACAATCCAGCCCATCCAATTAAACTTGAGTTGGCCATGCTTGAGCACGTAATACAGATTCGGAACCATGGAAACCGTGTAGCATACAATGGAGGAAATGGGCGCTCCGTGGATATTGATCTGCGGAATACCAACTAATGTGTAATTGAGCACAATCTTGCAGGCCACGCCGGCTACCAGGGTATACATGGGAATCCGCTGCTTGTGCAATCCCTGCAGGATGCTGCTGGTGGCCTGCACAACGGTGAAAAGCACCACGGTCAGGCTGGAAACGCTAAGCAGTTCACTGGCAATGCGCAGGTGCTCGGCGGAGAGCGTTTCCGCATAGAAAAACGCCATAATGGGCTCAGCCAGCAGGCTCATGCCAACGGAGCAGGGGAACCCAATGAGGAAGGCAAACCGTATGCCAAGGTCGCTCTGCCGGATGATCGCCCTGCGGTCATGGACGGCCATGGCGGCGGAAATGGCGGGCACAAGGCTCATGGCCACCGCCAGCGCAAGGCCCGTGGGAATGTTGATGAGACGGATGACCAGTCCAGAAAACAATCCGTACAGCGGTAGCGCCACTTCCCGGGACAAGCCTGCAACCATCATGCGGTTGAGCAGCATGGCGGAGTCCACAAACTGTGCCAGAGGTACAATGCAAGCGCTGATGGTAATCGGAATCGCAATACGGACCAGGCGGCTGCTCAGGGAGCGCGAGGAAAGAATTTCTGCGCCAGGGTCCTGGGGCAGCTGCTGGAAAAGGGAACGACGGCGGAAATAAAGCAGCACCATGTACAGCAGCGCCACGGCTTCCACCAGGGTAATGCCCATCAGGGCTCCTGCCGCGCCATAGACAATGCCACGCTGAGATCCCAGGTAGGCCAGGGGCAGGGAAATAAAGACCTTTCCCACCTGCTCAATCAGCTGGGAGGTGGCGGTGGGCACCATGTTCTGCTGCCCCTGCATAAAGCCCCGAAAGGCGGAAAGCGCGCATACCAGAATCAGGCAGGGCGCAATGGCAATGTATCCGGGCGCCGCAAGGGGTTCACCCACCCGCGCCGCAAGGAACTGGTTCCCCGCCAGCATCAGTATCGTGCAGACAAAGCCCAGGGCCGTCAGCATCCACAGGGCAATGCGGAACACGCGCCGAGCATTCCTTGGATCATCCCGGGCAAGACAATGGGATACCATGCGTGAAATGGCTACGGGTAACCCTGCGGAGGAAACGGTCAACAGCAGGTTATAGGTGGGAAAGACCAACTGGAACAGGGCGACACCATCGGCGCCAATGAGCCATGTGAGCGGAATACTGAAAAGCACGCCCACCAGCTTGCATACAATGCCCGTGATGCCCAGTACGGTCATGCCACCTACAATGGACTTCTGCGTCTTGGACAACTACATAACTTCCTTTACTAAAATGATGGTATTCGGCTTATTATACGCCCAATCGCACCGGAAGACAAGCATCCTGTGTTTCTCCCATGGCCAAGTGCGCATACGCTTAGCATGTACCGCTGCCAAAGAAAAATCGCGGGAATTTGCTTTTTCCTATTGACAAGCAAGCAAAACGCTATATAATAACAAATGAACACTTGTTCAAATGAAATTTTATCCTGTATGCTGAATCGCAGATGGAGGGAAACGCCATGAAGAAGACTTATTCCCTGGATCAGCTGGATTGCGCTGCTTGTGCAGCAAAGATGGAGGAAGCGGCCTCTCAGGTTCCGGGCGTGGAGGAATTGCGGATCAACTTCCTTACAAAAACCATGAGCCTCACCGCTTCGGAGGATCATTTCGAGCAAGTAGCGCAAAACGTTATGGCGGCTTGCCAGCGTGTGGAACCGGAATGCCGGGTGTACGAAGTAAAGCAAGACACAGCGGCTCACTATGACCACGGCCATGCCCATGGACATGATCACGAGGAAGGGGAGGAACACCACTCCCTGGCGCTTATTGGCGTAGGAGCGGTGTTGTTTGTGACAGGCTTGCTGCTGCCGGAAGGCTTGTGGCGGTGGGCTGCACTGATTGCGGCCTATGTGGTTGCGGGCGGCGAAGTATTGCTGCGGGCCGCAAAAAACATTCTGCGTGGGCAGGTTTTTGACGAAAACTTTCTCATGGCCGTTGCTTCCCTGGGCGCCATGCTCATGGGCGAAGCCACGGAAGCGGTGGCCGTTATGCTCTTTTATCAGATCGGCGAGTGGTTCCAGGACCGTGCGGTGGATAAGAGCCGTGCATCCATTGCACAGTTGATGGACATCCGCCCGGATCACGCCAATCATGTGCTGGCGGATGGCAGTGTGGAGGTTGTTCCGCCCCAGTCGCTGAAGGCGGGGGATATCCTGCTGGTGAAACCGGGCGAACGGATTCCCCTGGATGGCATCATCCTGGAGGGTACGTCAACCCTCAACACATCCGCCCTTACGGGAGAATCCACTCCCCGGGATGTTGCCGAGGGGGATACCGTGCTCAGCGGTTGCGTGAATCAGACGGGGGTGCTTCGCCTGCGTGCCACCGGCGCCTACGAAAGCTCCACAGTGGCGCGGATTCTGCGCCTGGTGGAGGATTCCGGAGAACGCAAGGCGAGGACGGAACGGTTTATTACCCGTTTTGCCCGTTGGTATACTCCGGCGGTTTGCCTGGCCGCATTGCTGCTGGCGCTGGTTCCACCGCTGTTTGTGGGGGAATGGACGGAATGGATTAAGCGGGCGCTGACGTTCCTGGTGATTTCCTGCCCCTGCGCGCTGGTTATCTCCGTGCCGCTGACTTTCTTTGGCGGCGTGGGCGGCGCATCCCGGCGGGGGGTGCTGATTAAAGGTGCCAACTATTTGGAGCAGCTGGCCAAGACAGACATTGCGGTGTTTGACAAAACCGGGACGCTGACCCGCGGTACTTTTGAAGTAACCGCCATTCATCCCAACCAGATTACGGAGGAAGAGCTGCTGGAGCTGGCCGCTCTGGCAGAAAGCTATTCCGACCATCCCATCTCTGCGTCGCTTCGTGCCGCATGGAACCGTGCGCTGGACAAAAATCGTGTCACCGATGTGCAGGAAATTGCCGGCAGAGGTATCCATGCCCTGGTGGACGGCAGGCCGGTATATGCGGGGAATGAGCGCCTGATGGCCGATGTGCATGTGGAAAGCAGGCCGTGCCACCGTCAAGGTACCATTGTCCATGTGGCTTTGGATGGCGTATATATGGGGCACATCGTGATTGCAGACCGGGTGAAGGAAGGCTCCGCGGAAGCGATTGCGGAGCTGAAAGCCCTGGGCGTGGCGCGTACAGTCATGCTCACCGGGGATCAAAGCGCGGTTGCCCAGAGCGTGGCCAAGGAACTGGGCGTGGATGAAGTGCACGCGGAATTGCTCCCCGGGGATAAGGTGGAGCAGGTGGAGCGCCTGATGAAGCAAAAGCCGGCGGGCGCCATGCTGGCCTTTGTTGGTGACGGCATCAACGATGCACCGGTGCTGCGCCGGGCCGACCTGGGCATTGCCATGGGCGGTGTCGGTTCGGATGCCGCCATTGAAGCGGCGGATATTGTGCTTATGGATGACGATCCACGCAAGCTGCCCTGTGCCATCCGTATCGCCAGGCGCACCCTGCGCATTGCCAATCAGAACATCATTTTCGCATTAAGCGTAAAGGCGATCATACTGGTCATGGGTGCCATGGGCCTGGCCAATATGTGGCTGGCGGTTTTCGCGGATGTTGGGGTTTCCTTCCTGGCCATCCTGAACGCCATGCGTGCCATGCGGGCAAAATAATTTCCAATCATAAAAAAGGAAGTCCGGGCCTATGCCGTCCAAGCAGGGCCCGGAGTTTTCTTTTTTAATACAACATGGAGAATACAGAAGCGCCCACCACCGTGAGCAACCCGGCAACGGCAATGGACAAGCTGCTCATGGCGCCTTCAATCTCGCCCATTTCCAAGGCCTTGGTGGTGCCCATGGCGTGCGCCGAGGTCCCCAGCCCAATGCCCTTGGCTATGGGCTCGGTAATCCGCAAGAGCTTGTATAGCCCGTCGGATACCATGGCCCCCAGGATGCCCGTAACAATGATGACCGCCACCGTAATGGTGGGCACTCCGCCCAACTCCTCCGTTACGCCCATGCCAATGGCGGAGGTAATGGATTTGGGCAGCAGGGTAACGTACATTTGATGGTCCAGCCCCAGAAGCGCCGACAGCACCAGCACGCACACCAGGCTGGTGAGCACCCCACTGGCAATGCCCGCCGCGATGGCCTTCCAGTTTTTCTTCAAGAGCGATAATTGCCGGTAGAGCGGAATGGCAAGGCACACCGTGGCAGGGGTTAACAGATAATTGATATAGTGCGCCCCTGCGTAGTAGGTGTCATAATCCATGCCAAGGACGAGCAAAACCAAAATGGTCAGCACAACGGAAACCAGCAGGGGATTGAACAGGGGAGCATGAAACTTTCGCTTCAACCACAGCCCCAATGCAAATGTGCCCAGGCTCAGCAGTACGCCAAAGTAAACGGAGCCGGTTAGCAATTCAAGCATGGTGCTTCTCCTCCTGATGATGTTTTGCTTCCCGTCGTAGTGCCCATTGTGTTACCCGGCCGGATACCGCCATCACAACGATGAGCGACAGGAAGGTAATCAGCGCTACCTGCAACAGCACCGGCTGCAGCACATCCCAGGCGGCCATGACGCCCACGGTTGCGGGGACAAACAACGCGGGCATCAGGTCGATGAGAAAATCACCGGTCTCTTCCACAGCGCGCAAGGGAAAGACTTTGAAGCACAAGCATAGCAGCATCAGCACCAGTCCATAAATGCTGGCGGGCACGGGCAGGGGAAGCAGGAAATGCAGCGCTTCGCCCGCAAAGGTTACACCGAGAATGATCAACAGCTGCTTGATAAAGCGCATGGTGTATGCACCTCAAATAATCAGAATGAAGAAAACGGAGCAGATTCCGCACGCGGCGAAAGCTGCTCCGTCGGGATGGGAACAGATCCCAGGCTTACACCTTGAAGTTCACGGAGGTGTCACCCTGGCTGTTCTGGCCGAATACATAGTCGTTACCCGGCAGGATGGCATTGAGAATGACACCCACCAGAGAGGCAATGGCCAGGCCGGAGAGGCTGATGTCAATGCCGCCCACCTGGAAGGCAATGGCGCCCGCGGTGGAGAAGTTGATGCCCAGGGCCAGGGACATAATCAGCGCGGAAATAATAACGTTGCGGCTCTTGGTGAAGTCCACCTGGTTTTCCACAATGTTGCGTACGCCCACCGCGGAGATCATGCCGTAGAGAATCAGGCTCACGCCGCCGATGGTTGCCGTGGGCATGCAGGAGACCAGCGCGGCAAACTTGGGAGAGAAGGAGAACAGCACGGCGATCACGGCTGCCAGGCGCACCACGCGGGGATCGTAAACCTTGGTCAGGGCCAGAACGCCGGTGTTTTCGCCATAAGTGGTGTTGGCCGGCGCGCCGAAGATGGCCGCCAGAGAGGTTGCCAAACCGTCACCCAGCAGGGAGCGGTGCAGGCCCGGGTCCTGAATGAAGTTCTTTTCCACGGTGGAGGAGATGGCGCACATATCGCCGATGTGCTCCATCATGGTGGCCAGCGCGATGGGCATCATCATGGCGATGGCAGAAGCAAGCAGGGAAGTGTCCACATTACCGGCCAGGCTGAACACGGTGTCGGACCAGGTAAAGGGCAGGCCAATCCAGGCAGCCTCGGCCACGGGGGTAAAGTCCACCTGGCCGCACAGCGCGGCTACCAGATAGGAACCCACAACGCCCAGCAGAATCGGGATGATCTTCAGCATGCCCTTGCCCCAGATGTTGAACACCACCACAATCAGCACCGCCAGCATGGCAATCCACCAGTTGTTGGCACAGTTGTTCACGGCGCTGTTGGCCAGGGTGATACCAATGCAGATGATGATGGGGCCGGTTACCACCGGCGGGAAGTAGCGCATGACCTTCCCCGCGCCAAAGAGGCGGAACAGTTGGGCAACGATCACATACAGCAGCCCGGCGCAAGCCACGCCCACGCCGGCGTAGGGAATCCAGTTCGCGCCCGTGCCGCTGTCAACCACCAGACTCTTCACGGCCGAGTAACCACCCAGGAAGGCGAAGGAGGAACCCAGGAACGCCGGAACCTTTCTCTTGGTAATCAGATGGAACAATAGGGTACCCAGGCCCGCAAACAGCAGCGTGGAGCTTACGCTCAGGCCGGTCAACGTGGGTACCAGCACCGTTGCGCCAAACATGGCGAACACATGCTGGAAGCCAAGCAGCAACATTTTACCGGGAGCCAACTCAGACTTTGTCATAGGTAAAAAATCTCCCTTCCCTTGCTTGAAATGATAGAGCCTATATGACAGCCGGAGCATGGCTCCGGTAATCACCTTTTACCGGCCTGCGTCGTAGAGGGCCACGCCGTCGCCGCCGTCGATTTCCATCATCTGTACGCCGATCTTTTCGCTTTGGGCGGTGGGCACATTCTTGCCCACATAGTCGGCCCGAATGGGCAGCTCCCGGTGTCCGCGGTCAATGAGCACTGCCAGGCGGATCTTTGCCGGCCGGCCCCGGTCCATCACCGCGTCCATGGCCGCGCGGGCGGTGCGGCCGGTGTAGAGCACATCGTCCACCAGAATGACCGTTTTACCGGTAACGGGCAGGTCCAGGCGGGTAGCGTCCACCTGGGGCTGGTCATACAGCCGGGAGAGATCATCCCGGTATAAGGTGATGTCCAGCTCGCCCACGGGCACACGCACGCCCTCCACCTTTTCGATAACGTCGGCCAAGCGCTGGGCCAGCGGAACGCCACGGCGGCGAATACCTACCAGGATGAGATCCTGCAAATCATCCGCGCGTTCCATGATTTCATGGGCCATACGGGTCAATACCCGGGACATGGTGTCGCTGTCCATCAGTTGAGCCTTGGGAATACCTGCACCGATCATTGCTGTCGCTCCTTTCCCGTGCGCATGCACGGCCAAAACAAAAGCCTCTTCCCGAGTGCGGGGAGAGGCAGCTTTACGCATGCGTAGCAACGGAACAACGCTTACACCTTCCCAGCCTCGCAGGACTGACCTTAAAGGGTTGCTCTCATTTCCGGCGGTTAGTATAGCACAGCACCAGGGCTTTGTAAAGTGGCATGCCGCATTTTTCTGTCGAAAATTTGCTGGAGCGCAGAGGGCCTTTGCATGGGAATTTATGCGTTGACAATCCGGAAAAAGGATTTTATAATAAGGTCGGCTGTGAAGAGAAGCGCGGGTGGACGCGGCCCAAAGAGAAGGGGAGCTTGGCTGAAAATCCCCTGGCGGCAAATCCCGGAGACACCTCGGAGCCTTTCCGCGAAAGCGGGACGTAGCGCCTCACGTTACAGAGGAAAGCAAAGATGCCGTTAGTGGCATGAAGATGGGTGGCACCGCGATGTAAATTCGCCCCATGCACGGACTGCGTGGGGCTTTTTTATATCATTGCGGTGCGGCGGCGAAGGAGGACGTGGATGATGTTCATACAGGCACCCCGGGGCACCAAGGATGTGCTTCCACAGGATAGCTACCGCTGGCAGGTGGTAGAGGCAAAGATGCGTAAGGCTGCGGCGCTGGCGGGTTATCGCGAGGTGCGCACACCGGTATTCGAGCATACGGAGCTGTTTGCCCGGGGCGTGGGCGACACCACTGATATTGTACAAAAGGAAATGTATACCTTCAAGGATAAGGGCGACCGCTCCCTGACCCTGAAGCCGGAGGGTACGGCCGGGGCTGTTCGCGCTTTCCTGGAAAGCAACCTGTATGCCGAAGCCCTGCCCTGCAAGATGTATTATGTGAATTCGCCTATTTTCCGTTATGAGGCCCCCCAGAGCGGACGCCTGCGGGAACATCATCAGTTTGGCCTGGAATGCTTCGGGGCGCAGGACGCCACCACCGATGCGGAGCTGATCCTGCTGGCCTACCGGCTGGTGAGCAGCCTGGGCGTGAAGAATCTGGCAGTGAAGATCAACTCCATTGGCTGTCCCAACTGCCGGCCCAAGTATCACGCCCGCCTCAAGGAATTCCTGGCGGACCGCATCGACGAGCTGTGCCCGACCTGCCGCACGCGCTTTGAACGCAATCCCCTGCGTGTGCTGGATTGCAAGGAAAAGCACTGCCAGGAGCTGGTACAGAACGCGCCTTCCATCCTGGACCTCCTCTGCGACGATTGCGCAGATCACTTTGCGCAGCTCCAGGAATGCCTGCAAGCGGCCGGTATTCCCTATGTGGTGGATAGCCGCATTGTCCGTGGCCTGGATTATTATACCAAGACGGTGTTCGAGCTGATTACCCAAACGCACGAGGGCAACCTTACGGTTTGCGGCGGCGGCCGCTATGACAATCTGGTGGAGGAGCTGGGCGGGCCGTCCATTCCTGCGGCGGGCTTCGGCATGGGCATAGAGCGCTTGCTGATGCTGCTGGACAGCGAAGGGGTGCAGCTGCCCTGCCCCGACACGCTGGATGTGTTCGTAACCTATATGGGCCAGGCCAAGCTGGCGGCTTTCCGCCTGGTGGAGGAGCTGCGCGCGGCGGGCATTAAGGCGGACATGGATCACTGCGGCCGCAGCCTGAAGGCGCAGTTCAAGTTTGCCAATAAAACCGGCGCGCCCCTCACCGCTACCCTGGGCGAAGAGGAGCTGGCTCAGGGCGTGGTGAAACTGCGGGATATGAATACCCGTCAGGAGCGGATTGCTCCCATGGCCGAGGTGGCAGAAGCCATCCATGAAATGCTGTGCCGGTAAGTGGGAAAGGCCCCCCTATGCTGTACTTGAAAGCCATGAACCCGGAGGACGCGGCGGCGGAATATGCCTGCCTGCAGGATCTGCCTGGCGAAAACGGATTTACAAACGAAGCTTATGGCATCCCCTTTGAATGCTTTGTGGAAGAAGAAATACCACGCCGGCTACGCTGTGCACAGGGGCGGGATCTCCTACCCGGCCGCGTGCCAGAGACGTACTTCTTTCTCTGGGAGGGAGATACGCCCGTGGCGCTTTTCAAGATTCGGCATTTTCTGAACGATGCGCTCCGAAAGGGTTCGGGCCATATGGGATACGGTGTACGGCGCACCTGCCGTGGCAGGGGCTATGCTACCCGCGGACTGGCCCTGGCCATTCAGAAAGCCCGGGAAATGGTGCCGGAGAACGAACTCTATCTTTCCGTTGGCAAGGAAAACCTGGCTTCCCTGCGGGCGCAGCTGAAAAACGGGGCATACATACACCACCAGGACGGAGAAAAATACTATACTAGAATCAAGCTATGATGTATGAGGAGCGAGACACATGACACAGAATCGGACCCATACCTGCGGAGAGCTTCGCGGGAGCAATGCGGGAGAATGCGTACAGCTCTGCGGTTGGATGGAAAACCTGCGGGAGGTTAGCGGCAGCCTGGCTTTTCTGGTGCTGCGGGACTTCTATGGCACCACGCAGGTGGTGCTGGAATCCGAAGCAATGCTGCAGAAGGTGGCCGGGCTGAATAAGGAGAGCGTGCTGTGCGTTCACGGAACGGTGCGGGAGCGCTCCAGCAAAAACCCCAATATGCCCACCGGCGAGGTGGAAGTGGTACCGGATGCCATTGAAGTATTGGGCCGCTGCCGGTATAACGCGCTGCCTTTCCAGATTAACCACAGCCGGGAAGCCGATGAGTCCCTGCGGCTGAAGTACCGCTATCTGGATCTGCGCAATCCTGAGGTGAAGAAAAACATCGTCCTGCGCAGCAAGGTGGTTTCCGCGTTGCGCAGCGCCATGGCCGATCATGATTTCCTGGAGATTACCACGCCCATTTTGACGGCCTCTTCTCCCGAGGGTGCCCGCGATTACCTGGTACCTGCCCGGAAGCATCCCGGCATGTTCTACGCGTTGCCCCAGGCGCCTCAGCAGTTCAAGCAGCTGCTGATGACTTCCGGCTTTGACCGCTATTTCCAGATTGCTCCCTGCTTCCGGGACGAGGATGCCCGTGGGGACCGCAGCCCCGGTGAATTCTATCAGCTGGATATGGAAATGGCCTTTGCTTCCCAGGAAGATGTTTTTGCGGTGCTGGAGGATGTCCTGCCGCCCATCTTTGCCAAGTATGGCACGTATTCCCTGGCCTCCACCGCGCCCTTCCAGCGGATTCCATACCTGGAGGCCATGGAGCGCTATGGCTCGGACAAACCCGACCTGCGCATTGACCTGACCTGCCAGGATGTCACGGAGCTGCTGGAGGACTGCGGCTTTGGCCCCTTTGCCGGCCAGCGGATCAAGGCGGTGGCGGTGAGCGGCTTTACCGCAACGCGCAAGCAGATTGATAAGCTCTGCGCCGACGTGGAAGTGATTTCTGGCAATAAAGCGTATTGGTTCAAGATGGATGAGAAGGGGGAGATCTCCGGCGGTATTGCCAAGTTCCTCCAGGAGAAGAAGCAGGCGGTGATCGACCGGCTGAAGCTGGAACCCAATACCTTTGTAGCCTTGAGCTGCGGGAAAAACCTGGCCGCGCAGAAAACCGCCGGCGTGCTCCGCCGCTTGCTGGGCGAGCTGTGCCCCCAGCATATGAACCGGGAGCGCTACGAATTCTGCTGGATTGTGGACTTCCCCATGTACGAAATCGGCGAGGAAAGCGGAGAGCTGGAATTCTGCCACAACCCCTTCTCCATGCCCAATGGCGGACTGGAAATTCTGAACAAGGCCGCCGCTGGGGAAATTGATCCCCTGACCATTACCGCCTACCAGTATGACCTAGTATGCAATGGCGTGGAGCTGTCCTCCGGCGCGGTGCGGAACCACGACCCGGAAATCATGATCAAGGCCTTTGAGCTGGTGCGCCTGGGCGAAGAAGATGTGAAGGCCAAGTTCCCCGCCATGTACAACGCCTTCTGCTACGGTGCGCCGCCCCATGCGGGCATTGCTCCCGGCGTGGACCGCATGGTGATGCTCCTGGCCAATGAGGAAAGCATCCGCGAGGTTATTCCTTTCCCCATGAACAAAAACGCGCAGGACCTGATGATGGGCGCTCCCGGACGGGTGGAGCAAAAGCAGCTGGACGAACTGCACATCGCGTTGGTGGAGGAAAAAGCGGCTCAGGAATAAAACTTTCCCTGGGCATTGTCCCAGGGAAAACCTTTTTTGACAGGCTGCATTGTTGTCAAGCGCTCCAAAATCTGTTATACTAAGTCAGAAACCCAAGGAGGTGCGCAAAAATGGCAAGTAAGAAGGACAATCTGCCCCAGGCGGTGGAGAATGATATGGAACAGGGAAACACCATTACCTACGCTAATGAGGTGGTCGCCATTATTGCTGGTGTCGCCGCAGGCGAGGTGGAAGGCATTGCCGGCATGTGTTCGGTGAGCGGCATTGATATTCTGGGCCGCAACAAGAACATCACCAAGGGAGTGAAGGTGGAGATCGGCACGGAAGAGGCCAGCGTGGACCTGTATATCATTGTGGAATACGGCACGCCCATTCAAAAGGCCGCTCAGGACGCCCAAGAGAATGTCCGCAAAGCCATTGAAACCATGACGGGTCTGCATGTGGTGCGCGTGGACGTGCATGTGCAAGGCGTGAGCTTTGAAAAAGAGAACAACGCCCTGGAAGCGGGAAAACAGGTGAAGCTGGAAGCGGGCGAAAAGGCAACCAAACCGGTGCTCATGCCTGATCCCCCTGCGACGCCTGAGACGAAGCAACCCACGGAGGAACCCCAGGAGTAAACGCATGCCTGGGACCAGGGAGGGCAGCCATGAAGATACGTGTTCTGGATCGGATTCTGGTTTTTTTTGCGGGCATTGTATTGCTTTTCACGGGCGCAGGGGTGATCGCCGAGCGCTTCTTTGACGTGCCGGTGTTTGATACCCTTGCCGATATGCTTTTCGAAAGCCTTACCGTGGTGATTGTGGCAACAGCTGTTCTGGTGCTGCTGGGCGTGTACTGTGTGTGCATGATGTTCCGCCGCTATAAGGGAAAGCGCGGCTTTGTGGTGCAGCGCACGGAAGGTGGGGAGCTGAGCATCTCCATCAAGGCCATCGAAAATCTGGTACAGAAGTGCATCGATAAGCATGAGGAATTGCATGTGATGTCCACCGGCCTGGAAAACAGCCGGGATGGACTGGTAATCAAGCTGCGTATCGGCCTGGCCAGCGGCGTGTCGATTCCGCTGGTGGTTAGTGCATTGCAAAAGCAGATCAAGCAATATGTCACGGCTTGCTCTGGCGTAGATGTGCGGGAAGTCAAGGTGCAGGTGGAGACTGCCTCGGCAAACCTGAAGGCCTCCCCCTTTGCTGTTCCGGATCTATTGGCTACGCCTGTGACTGAAAAGCTGGCCACTACAACCCAGGAGCCGGCATCCGTGAACAGCCCGGTAACGCTGGTGCCTCCGGAGGCGAATCCGGCGGCAAAGCGGCCACTGCATCAGCGCATCTTTGGCCGGGAGGAGCAGCCCATGAATGTGCCTGTTCCGCCCAAGGCAACGGACGCGGAAACAACGGCGGAGTCCGAGAAACCCTCTGCCCAGGCGCCGGAAGCGGAAACGGAAATTTCCGCAGAGCCTACGCAGGAGACCCCCGCCGTACCGGATACGCAGGAAGCGGAGGTAACCGACGACCCGCATGTGGATGAGGCTTCGGAGGAACCTGAGGCTACCCCCGCGCCTGTGCAGCCGCTGGAAAACGGCTTCCCCACCCAACTTCCCGAAGAGAAAGAGGAGGAACAGCATGAAGTCGCTCAATGATCTGCTGCGGGAAATGACCACATGGGGGACACCTGCCTGCGGCGCATTTTGCGGCGTGATCGGCATTGTGGTGGCAGTGCTGTTGCTGACCATTGGCTTCTGGGAAACCGTGCTGGTGGCGCTGATGTGCGCGCTGGGTGTTTTCCTGGGCGCGGTGAAGGACAAGAGCGCCTTTTGCAAGCGCGTAATCAACAAATTGTTTCCACCCAAGGCATAAAAACAAAGGAACGGATGTGTGAACCATGGCGCGAGTTACCGCACGGGCGGCGGTTATGCAAATGATTTATGAACACCTTGCCGGGGGCGAAGGTGGAGAGGAAACCCTGCAAATGGTTTATGACCAGCTTCGCCGGGATGGTGTTCCCGGGGTGGATGAGGTTCGCCCTTCGGAGCCAGGCGAAGGGGATCGGGCATATATCGCCCGGGTGCTGGACGGCGTGATGGCGCACTTACAGGAGCTGGATGAAAAAATTTCGGCTGCCAGCGTGGACTGGACGCTGGACCGGATGCCCATGGTGGATTTGACGATTCTGCGCTTGGCTGCGTACGAGATATTATATGAAGACGATGTGCCGGGAAGCGTTGCCATCAATGAAGCGGTGGAATTGGCCAACCGGTACTCCGAGCCCACCAGTGGCCGGTTTATCAACGGCGTGCTGGGTACAATCCTGCGGAATAAAGAGGCGGCAGAATGAACGGGGAAGCCGTGGTGCTGGGCTTTGACACCAGCTGCTATACCACTTCGGTGGCGGCGGTGGACCTGGCTGGCCGGCCGGTTGCCAGCTGCCGCCGCTTGCTGCCCGTTCCCAGCGGGGAGCGCGGCCTGCGGCAGAGCGAGGCCGTGTTTATCCATGTGCGTCAGTTACCGGTGCTTATGGAGGAATTGGCTCAGCGCATCCGCGGCTGCACTATTGCAGCGGTGTGCGCTTCGACACAACCCCGGGATGAGCAGGGGTCCTATATGCCGGTATTTCAAGCGGGGGATGCCCAGGCGCGCGGCGTGGCCGCGCTGCTGGGTGTCCCTTGCTTTGCTTCCAATCATCAGCGGGGGCACTTGGAGGCGGCGCTGGTGGATTCCGGGGTTGAGCCGGGGGCGCTGCTGGCGCTGCATCTTTCCGGCGGCACCACGGAACTATTGGCTTATGACGGAGAAAGAATTACCCTGCTGGGGGGCAGCCTGGACCTGCATGCGGGTCAATTGGTGGACCGCGTGGGCGTTGCTCTGGGCCTTCCTTTCCCGGCGGGGCCGCACTTGGAGGAGCTGGCCGTCCGGGGAACATCCCAGGCGCGGCTTCCGGTGAGCATGGAGCAGGGTGGGCTGTATTGCCACTTATCCGGCGCGGAGACGCAACTCCAGCGCTGGATCACCGCCGGTGAAATGCCGGCGGAGCACATTGCCCGGGAAGCCTATGACTTGCTGGCGCGCACGGTGGCGCGTATGGTGCTGGCGGGCGCCAGAAAAACGGGCCTGCATCAAGTGCTCCTGGCAGGGGGTGTGGCATCATCTGCACTTTTCCGCGAGCTGGTTACTGCCAGGGTGGCAAAGCAGGACCGCTCCTTACGCCTGCATTTTGGCCGGCCGGAATACAGCGGGGATAACGCGGTGGGCGCCGCGCGAATTGGTGCAAAGCTGCTGTGCGCAAAAAACAGTGTTCAAGAGCAAACGCAAGGAGGATGAACAGCCATGGCTGCACAACTGCTGGACGGAAAAACCATGTCCAACGAACTGCGGGAAAAGTTGGCCCTTCGGGTGGAAAATCTCAAAGCGCGCGGCGTTACGCCAGGCCTTGCGGTGATCCTGGTGGGGGAAGATCCCGCCAGCCAGATATATGTAAAAAACAAAGGGCTGGGCTGTGCGCAGGTGGGCATGCACTCGGTTACCATCCGCCTGCCGGAAACGACCACCCAGCAGGAGCTGGAAACGCAGATTGACCAGCTGAACGGCGACGCGGCCATCCACGGCATTCTGGTGCAGCTGCCTTTGCCCGCAGGATTGGACGAGGCGGCGGCCTTAGCTCGCATTGCGCCGGAAAAGGATGTGGATGGATTCCATGTGGTCAATGCAGGCAAGCTGTTCACCGGCCAGAAGGGCGTTGTGGCGTGCACGCCCAAGGGCGCCATGGAGATGATTCGCCGTACTGGTATAGATCTGTCCGGTAAGGAAGCCGTGGTGGTGGGCCGCAGCAACATTGTGGGGAAACCCATGGCCATGCTGCTTTTGCAGCAAAACGCCACGGTGACCATGTGCCATTCCCGCACGCAACACCTGGCGGAACATACCCGCCGGGCGGATGTCCTGGTGGCGGCCGTGGGCAAACCGCGCTTCATTACTGCGGACATGGTCAAGCCGGGTGCGATTGTCATCGATGTGGGCATCAACCGTGTGGATGGCAAGGTGGTGGGGGATGTGGACTTTGACGCGGTGAAGGAAGTTGCCTCCTGGATCACGCCTGTGCCCGGCGGTGTTGGCCGTATGACCATTACCATGCTGCTGGAGAACACCATTGAGGCCGCTGAAAGAACGGTGAAATGATGGAACAGGACTGGGTCCTCTCCGTAAGCGACCTGAACGAGTATGTGCGTCGTTCCCTGGCAGCCGACCCCATGCTGCAGGGCTTGCGCCTGCGGGGAGAAATCAGCAATTTCAAACGGCATAGCTCCGGCCACTGGTACTTTACCTTGAAGGACGCGCAGAGCCGGATTAACTGCGTGATGTTCCGCCAGTACAACATGGGCGTTTCCCTCCGCCCCGCGGACGGCATGGCGGTAATTGTATCCGGCAGCGTAAGCCTGTATGTACAAGGGGGCGCCTACCAGCTCTATGTGCAGGCCATGCGCCCGGACGGTCTGGGTTCGCTTTACGCGCAGTTTGAGGAACGCAAGACGCGCTTAGCCCGCGAAGGCTTGTTTGATGCCGGGAAAAAGCGGCCTTTGCCCCTTGTGCCCCGGGGGATAGCCATTGTTACTTCGCCCACCGGAGCGGTGTTGCACGATATACGCACGGTGTCCGCCAGGCGCAATCCCGCCATTCCGCTGACGCTGTTGCCTGTTCGGGTACAAGGGGATGGCGCGGCGGAGGAAATCGCCGCGGCAATCCGTCAGGCGGGAAAACTGCCGGGCATTGATGTAATCATCACCGGGCGCGGCGGCGGCTCCCTGGAGGATCTGTGGGCATTTAACGAGGAATGCGTGGTGCGCGCCATTGCGGAAAGCCCCGTGCCGGTGATTTCCGCGGTGGGCCATGAAACGGACGTTACCCTGGCGGACTTCGCGGCGGATGCCCGGGCGGCTACGCCCTCCATGGCGGCGGAACTGGCGGTGCAGGACAGGGCGGAGCTTCTGGCACGGCTGGAGGCGTTGCGGCGCCAGTTGGGGCAGCTTTTCTTGCAGCAGGTACTGCTGCGGCAACAGCTATTGGGTACCTTACGCACGCGCCTAACGGCGTGCCATCCCGTGCAGCGCCTGGCGGCGCAGGAGCATGCCCTGGCAACGCTGAAGGCCGGTATTCGTACCGCTATGCTCCGGCGCATGGATGAAGCCGCTGCGGATGTGGCGCGGCAAAAGGCAAAACTGGAAGCCCTGGGACCCATGGCGGTGCTGGGACGTGGCTACGCGCTGGTGATGCGCGGACGCTCGCCCGTGACCTCCGCACAGGCGGCAAGCAAGGCGCAGTCGCTGACCCTACGCTTTTATGATGGCGCGGTCGGCGTGCGCGTGGAAAGGGAGAAGGAACATGGCGGCCAAGAAGAAGGCAACCTTTGAGGAAGAACTGGCCCAGGTGGAATCTGTCCTGGAGCGCATGGAAGCCGGTGGGCAGCCCATTGAGGAAGCGCTAAAAGACTATGAGGCCGGTCTGAAGCTCATTGCGGGCATGGAAAAGGAGCTGGCAGGCATGAAGCAGCGCATGACCGTACTGGGGGGAGAAAACATCCCCGAGGAGGAAACATGACGTACGAGACCCTGGAACGGATGGTTAACGAGCACTTGGCTGCCTACGTGGATAGCCTGGGGGAAATCCCTGCTACGCTGCGCGAATCCATGCTTTATTCCCTGGAAGCGGGAGGCAAGCGGCTGCGGCCTGTGCTGCTGCTGGCTGCCTATGGCCTGCTGCAGGAGGATATAACCCCTGCGCTGCCCTATGCCTGCGCCCTGGAAATGATTCATACCTATAGCCTGATTCACGACGATTTGCCGGCCATGGATAACGATACCCTGCGCCGGGGCAAGCCCACCAACCATGTGCGCTTTGGGGAAGCGGTGGCGATCCTGGCGGGAGACGGGCTGCTGAATGCCGCCTTTGAACTCATGCTGCGGGAGGCTGCGTCCGCGGGGAGCCTGGCGGGGCTCCGCGCGGCGGAGATCATCGCCCGGCGGGCCGGTGTAACCGGCATGATTGCCGGACAAACCCTGGATGTCACCCTGGAAGGTACGGCACCGTCCCTGGAAAAGGTAAGCTACATCCATGCGCACAAGACTGCCGACCTGCTTACCGCGCCACTGGAGGCCGGACTGACGCTGGCCGGGGCGAGCGATGCGGCATTGGCGGCGGGGCGTGAGTATGGCTTTCATCTGGGTATTGCTTTTCAAATGGTGGATGATTTGCTGGATCTGGAAGGGGACCCGGCCCAGTTGGGGAAAAACACCGGCATGGACGCGGCACAGGGAAAACTGACGTGGCCTGCCTGCGTGGGTGTGGAGCGTACACGGCAGGATGCCGTGGATCACATACACAAGGCTATGGAGGCGCTGCATGTGTTCGGCGATCAAGGGAATTTTCTCAAAGCCCTTGCGCAAAGTACCCTGACAAGGGTACAATAAGGCGCAGGATACGCATGGTGGAGGAGGGAAGAGATTGCACAACCTGTCAGAGCTATTGCAAAATGAAGTGCTGATCTGTTCGTTGGTATCCTGGTTCATTGCGCAGGTGTTGAAGATTCCCACCTACCTGCTGGTGGAAAAGGAGCTGAACTGGCGGCGCTTTTTCGGCTCAGGTGGCATGCCGTCCTCGCATACATCCTTTGTGGTGGCGTTGACGCTGATGACCGGGTTTGACGCGGGGTTCCAGTCCGTGGCGTTTGCCATTGCTTTTACCCTGGCGGCTATCGTGATGTACGACGCCATGGGCGTGCGGCGGGAAACGGGAACCCAGGCGCAGGTAATCAACGCGATTCTCAGAAATGTTTTTGTCAATGGCAAACCCATTTCTGACGACGACCTGAAGGAGCTGATTGGCCATACGCCCCTGGAGGTATTGGGCGGGGTGATTATCGGCATAGCGACTACGGCTGGTTTTCTCATCTGGTAATACCGATGAAAGTGGAGGGTGTAATCTATGGATCGTTTTCTGGAAGAAATCGTGGTCAAGAAAAACCGTACAGTGAATGAAATCCTTTTTGTGCTGTCCATGGTCGTGATGATCCTTACTGCGCTGTATGCGGTGATGATGCTGCAAATGCTTTTCTACGCGTTCTCTGTGCCGGCGCTGATTATCGTGCTGCTCAATGCCGGCATTGCGGTGGCGCTGTTCCTGTTCCGGGACCGCCTGCGCACGGAATATGAATATACCTTTACCAATGGCGACCTGGACTTTGCCATGGTGTTCAACAATCAGAAGCGCAAGAGCCTGGGCAGCCTGAAGGTGCGTAACGTGGAAGCCTTTGGCCCGGTGAACGGCAAGTCTTTTCAGCGCTATATTACCATGCCGGACGTGAAGAAAAACAATTGGTTCCTCAACCGTGGAAGCGAGCTGTATTTCTTCTATTTTCAAAAGGAAAACAATAAGCGTATCATTATTCTGGAACCCAGCGAGGAAATGGTAAGCTATATCAAGCAATATCTGCCGCATGGCGCTTATCAGGAGTAAAGCAATGCAAGTTTATCTGGACAACAGCGCGACCACCCAGCCTTTTCCGCGGGTGGTCGCTGTTATGCGTGAAGCCATGGAAACGGGGTGGTATAATCCCTCCGCACTCTATAAGCCTGCCATGGAGGCGGAAAAGCGCGTAACGGCCGTGCGCACAGACTGCCTGAAAGCGGTTAACGCCCAGAGCCACCGCATGGTTTTCACCTCTGGAGGCACGGAAGCCGATAATCTGGCCATCATTGGCCATTTGCGCACGGTCAAGCAACCCGGCCGTGTGCTGATCCTGTGCGTGGAACATCCCGCGGTATTGGCCTGCGAAGAGGAGATCCGCCGCCTGGGACATCGGGTGGAGGAAATTCCGGTCACGCGGCAAGGCACTGCGGACCTGGACTGGCTTGCGGCGCACCTGGATGAAAGCGTACGCATGATCTGCTGCATGCAGGTGAATAACGAATCCGGCGCCATACAGCCCCTGGAGGAGATTGTTCGCCTGCGCGACGCGCGCTGTCCGCAGGCAGCCATCCATGTGGATGGGGTGCAGGGATTTCTGCGCGTGCCCTTGGACTTTCGGGGGCTGCGGATTCAGTCCTACGCCTTCAGCGCCCATAAAATTCACGGACCCAAGGGAATCGGCGGGCTTATTTTTCACAAGGATTTCCGCATCTCGCCGCTGCTGTATGGCGGCGGGCAGGAGGAAGGCCTGCGCTCCGGCACGGAGAACACCCCTGGCATCCTGGGCATGGGAGAGGCGGTGCGTGCCTATCCGCAGGGAGCGCCTGCGGAGATGATGGCGAACAAGCGGCTGCTCTGGACGCTTATCCAGCAGCGGATTCCAGGCGCATGCCTCAACGGCCCTGCAATGGATGACCCTGCCTGCGCGCCGCACATTTTGAACGTGTCCTTCCCGCCGGTGCGAAGCCAGACCATGCTTTTTGCCCTGGAGGGGGACGGCATTTATGTGTCCAGCGGCTCGGCCTGCGCCAGCCGGAAACAGAAGCTCTCGGGCGTATTGACCGCCATGGGCCTGCCCACGGACCGCATTGACAGCGCACTGCGCTTCAGCCTTTGTCCGGGGCTCACCGAGGAGCAAATGACGTATACCGCGGATCGCCTGGCGGCGCACTGGACACTGCTAAGCCGGTTTGTCCGACGGTAAGAAAGGAAGGGAAAGCATGCGGGAACTGCTGCTGGTACGTTTTGGCGAGATTTTTTTGAAGGGGTTGAATCGCCCGTATTTTATGAAGGAACTGGTGAAGAAAATCCGCTATGCGGTGCAGGCGGTGGAGGGCCAGGTATGGCTCCATGACAGCCGGGTGTTCGTCAGTGACTATACGGACCAGGAGGAATGCATCCGTCGGGTGACCAAGGTGTTTGGCGTACACAGCGTATGCCCTGCCGTGGAAATGGAAAAGGATGACTTTGCGGCCATCTGTGCCCAGGCCAGTGCCATGATGACGGGCCTGACAGGTACCTTCAAGGTTTATGCCCGCCGCAGCGATAAACGCTATCCCATGGACAGCGGAGAGATCAACCGGGCAGTGGGCGGCTATATTCTGGAACATCATCCCGACCTTCGCGTGGACGTGCATGAACCGCAGCACAGGCTGAACGTGGAAATCCGAGATAAGGCGTACCTGTATGTACGGGTGGTTCCCGCGGTGGGCGGTATGCCTGTGGGTACAAACGGGCGTGCCACGCTGCTGCTCTCCGGCGGCATTGACAGCCCTGTGGCAGGGTGGATGATTGCCAAGCGTGGCGTGAAGATCAACGCGGTGCATTTCCACAGCTACCCCTACACCAGCGACCGCGCCAAGGAAAAGGTGCTGGATCTGGCGCGAATTCTCTCTGAAAGCTGCTGTGGCATTCGGGTGCATATCGTCCCCTTCACGCGCATTCAGATGGAGATTCACGAGAAGTGCCCCGAGGAATATACCACGCTCATTATGCGCCGGTGCATGATGCGTATTGCCGAGCGCATTGCTCGCAAAACAGAGAGCATGGCGCTGATTACCGGTGAAAGCATCGGCCAGGTGGCCAGCCAGACCATGGAGGCGCTGAACGTGACGGACAGCGTGGTATCCATGCCCGTATTCCGTCCGCTCATCGGGTCAGATAAGGAGGAGATCATTGAGGTGGCGCGAAAAATCGGCACCTTTGAAACATCCTCCCTGCCCTATGAGGATTGCTGCACCGTCTTTACGCCCCGGCATCCGGCAACGCATCCCAAAATGGAAAAGATTAACCTGGGAGAGAGCCGCCTGGATCTGGAAACGCTGCTGGACGAAGCAGTGGAAAATACCGAGGTCGTTTCCGTCTAAAGCAGGCGGAGCACCAGCAGCAGGCATGCCCCCGGCAGTCCCAGTGTGCCTGCTGTATACATGGAAAGCAGGTTGACGCCCAAATGCTGCACGGAAAATACGCCGTTCCAGCAAAGCAGCAGCGCAAGCCCCAAAAGCAGCCTTTCCAGGGTGCGGGCCGCCCAAGTGTTTGGACGATAGAACCTGCTGAGCACGTAAAGAGCGGCGCCTATGGCCGCCAGAAGGAGCATGAGCCGCAAATTGACCTGTACCATGTTCCTACCTCCCTGCACCATCCTATGCGGTGGTTCCAGGAACTACACCCGAAAAGCAGAAATTTCACAAACACGGTCACGGGTCTTGCGGAACCTGCTTGAATATGGTAAAATAATCGGGACGTAAATGGACCAGTGGGGCGGTTGATGGCCCACAGGGGAGGAGGCAGTGCATGCAGGAGGATTTCCTGGGACTGATGCGGCAGCTCGGCCCGGATCTTGCTGCAGAGATGGCGCGCCGGGCCCTGGTGCTGGAGCGGATTGCTGCACTGTCCCCAGTGGGAAGGCGTCAGCTGGCGGCCAGGCTTAACCTCCCGGAGCGGGAGATCCGTTCAGTGGCCGCTTTCTTGAAGGAAGAGGGCTTCATTCATCTGGACGCGGCAGGCATGACGCTGACGCCCAAGGCGGAGAGCATATTGCCCAGCGCCCGGGAGTTTAGCCGGGCCATGCGGGGATTGACCGCTTTGGAGACGAAGCTGGCGACCGCGCTGCACATCAATCGCGTGTGCGTGGTGGCAGGTGATTTTGACCAGGATGCCAGGGTGCTCCAGGATGTAGGCCGCATTGCGGCACAGCGGGTACGCTCCCTCTTGCAAAGCGGCAGTACGCTGGCGGTGACCGGCGGTGCGACCATGGCGCAGGTGGCGCATTTTATGTCGTCTCCAACGCCCATGAATGTTATGGTAGTCCCTGCACGGGGCGGCATGGGACGCGCCGTGGAGACCCAGGCCAATACACTCGCGGCGGAGATCGCACGCAAGATTGGCGGGCACCATCGGCTGATGCATTTGCCGGATCATATGGACGCGGCCGCCATGCAGGAGATGTGCAAGCTGCCGGAAATCAAGGAAGCGCTGGAGCTGCTCCAGCGTGCGGACGTGCTGCTGCACGGGATTGGCAGGGCGGACGATATGGCCCGTAACCGTCAGATGTCCATGCCCCAGCTCAGGCAGCTGCTGGATAAGGGCGCAGTGGCCGAGGCCTTTGGCTACTATTTTGACGCTGCAGGGGAATGTCTGTATTCTGCATCCAGCGTAGGGGTGGATCTGGCACATCTGTCGCCCACATGCCAGATGGTGGCGGTGGCCGCAGGCCGCCGGAAAGCGCAGGCAATGCTGGCGGTGCTCAAACGGTACAGGCACACCATGCTTGTTACCGATGAGGGCGCCGCCCAGGAGATGCTGCGCCTGATGAATTCCTCCAGTTGATTGCACGGCCTTCAGCGTGTATTGCGCCGGGCCGTTGGCAATAGATTTTTACAGAAAAGTAACAGAAATTAAAGGAGTGTGCACCATGGCCAAGAAGACGATTGATGACATTCAGGTTGCCGGCAAGCGGGTTCTGGTTCGCTGCGATTTTAACGTTCCCATGCAGGATGGTAAGATCACCAGCGATAAGCGGATTGTGGCGGCGCTGCCCACCATCAAGAAGCTGATTGCCGACGGCGGCAAGGTAATTCTGTGCAGCCACCTGGGCAAGCCCAAGAACGGCCCGGAAGCGAAGTTCTCCCTTGCGCCCGTGGCGGAGCGCCTTTCCGATTACCTGGGCAAGCCCGTCGTTTTTGCCGACGATGACAACGTGGTAGGCGAGCATGCCAAGGCTGCCGTGGCCGCCATGAAGGACGGCGACGTGGTGCTGCTGCAGAACACCCGCTTCCGTAAGGAAGAAACCAAGAATGACGAAACCTTCTCCAAGGAGCTGGCATCTCTGGCGGATTGCTATGTGGATGACGCCTTCGGCTCCTGCCACCGTGCCCATTGCTCCACCGAGGGTGTGACGAAGTTCCTCTCTCCCTGCGTGGCCGGTTACCTGATTGGCAAAGAGCTGTCCATCATGGGCAAGGCGCTGGAAGATCCGGCTCGCCCCTTTGTGGCTGTGCTGGGTGGCGCGAAGGTTTCCGATAAGATCGGCGTGATTAACAACCTGCTGGATAAGGTCGATACGCTGATTATCGGCGGCGGCATGAGCTACACCTTCCAGGTGGCTTTGGGCGGCCATGTGGGCAAGTCCCTGCTGGAGCTGGACAAGGTGGATCTGGCTAAGGAACTGATGGAAAAGGCCAAGGCCAAGCATGTAAAGCTGCTGCTGCCCGTGGACAATGAGGCCGGCGACAGCTTCTCCAACGATTGCATGCGCATCACGGTTCATTCCAAGGAGATCCCCGACAACTTTGAGGGCATGGACATTGGCCCCAAGACGCAGGTGATTTTTGCCAACGAAGTGGTCAATGCCGGTACGGTGGTTTGGAACGGCCCCATGGGCGTGTTTGAATTTGACAACTTTGCCGTGGGCACCCGCGCCATTGCCAAGGCCATGGCCGAGTGCAAGGGCGTGACCATCATCGGCGGTGGCGACAGTGCGGCGGCCATTGAGCAGATGGGCTTTGCGAATAAGGTAACCCATGTGTCCACCGGCGGTGGCGCTTCCCTGGAGTTCCTGGAAGGCAAGACGCTGCCCGGCGTTGCCTGCCTGGACGAGAAATAAGCACAGGTGCAGGGGACGGCTTCCCGATGAAGCCGCCTCCTGCAATTTTTGCCCTGTGGGCTGATTTTACGGAACGAGAAAGAGGAATAGAGAACATGCGTAAGGCGATTATTGCCGGTAACTGGAAGATGAACAAGACGCCCGCTGAGGCGGCTGCCCTGGTGGAGGAACTGAAACCCTTGGTCAAGGACGCCACATGCGATGTTGTGGTGTGTGTCCCCGCGGTGGACTTTGCCGCGGTTAAGGAGGCCGCTGCGGGCAGCAACATCCATCTGGGCGCGCAGAACGTCCATTGGAAGGAATCCGGCGCCTACACCGGTGAACTGAGCGCTGACATGCTGAAGGCTGCCGGGGTGGAATATGTCATTATCGGCCATAGCGAGCGCCGGCAATACTTTGGCGAAACGGATGCCACGGTCAACCAGCGGGTACTGGCTGCTGTGAAGGCTGGGCTGAAGGTCATCCTCTGCGTGGGTGAGATGAAGGCCGAGCGCGAGGCCGGCTATACCGATGCCTTGGTGGAGTACCAGACGCTGATTGCGCTCACCGGACTGACGGGTGAGCAGGTGGCTGATGTGGTAATTGCTTACGAGCCTGTATGGGCCATTGGCACCGGTCTGACGGCCACGGATGAGCAGGCCAATGAAACCATCGGCGTGATTCGTAAGGCGGTGGCACGCAAATATGGCCAGGAAGTTGCCGACAAGACGCGCATTCAGTACGGTGGCAGCATGAATCCCAAGAATGTAAAGGGCCTGATGGCGCAGCCCGAGATCGATGGCGGTCTGATTGGCGGTGCCTCCCTGAAGGCTCCGGATTTCTCCCTGGTTGTCAATTACGACAAGTAAGCGCTTTATTCTGAAAGAACCTGCTGGAAATTGATTTTCCGGCGGGTTCTTTTGTATAAACAAGTGTTTTTGCTACATGATGATGAATTGGACTGGATTTTTGGGCGTTCTCATGGTATGGTGGACGTGGTCGTTTCACACGACCGTATTCCTGTGTGGCAGCATGAGTTGCTGCAGCCATCGGAAAGCCTCAAAAGGGAGGGAATGCAATACGAAAAATAAAGCGCATGGGGGGAATACATTTTTCTTTTTTTCATTCCTGCCATCATTTTACCTGCTATGCGCAAGTATGCCGTACCTGCCTGCTCCTCCCTGGAGGCAAAAAGGAAAGGAGCATGAACAACCATGGAAACACGGCCCCAACAAGTGCAACGGATCACCAGGTTTGAGGAAACGCCGGAATACCGGCAGTTCCTCGCACGAAAGCAGTCCCTGCTTTCGGATACGGGCAACCCCTATTTCATCGCGCATGATTCTCCCCTGACGGACAAAAGCTACATGGATGGGAGATGGGTGCTCAACTTTGGCAGCTACAACTATGCGGGGATGTCCGGCCGGCAAGAGGTCTCCGACGCTGCCATAGACGCCATCCGCCGCTATGGCACCTCCGCTTCCGGCAGCCGTCTGCTGGCCGGGGAAAAATCCCTGGACCGGGAACTGGAGCGCGCCCTAGCCGACTGGAAGCATGCGGAGGATGCGCTGGTGATGGTGGGCGGACACTCCACAAACGTCACCTTTGTGGGAAACTTCTGCCACGACGGTGATCTGATTCTCTACGACGCGCTCATCCATAATTCCGTTGCGGAAGGATGCAGACTGGCCCACGCAACGGCGCGCCCCTTTCCGCACAATGACTGGGAGGTACTGGAACACATTCTGGAGCGCCGGCGGGATAAATTTGCCAAGGTGCTCATTTGCGTGGAAGGTGTTTACTCCATGGATGGCGATATCGCACCAGTACCGGAATTTGTACGCATCAAGAAGAAGTATGGCTGCTTCCTGATGGTAGACGAGGCGCATTCCACCTGCGTCATTGGTAAAACGGGTGGCGGTGTGGATGAATACTTTGGTCTGGCGCCCAACGACATCGACATCAAGATGGGCACGCTCTCCAAGGGTCTGGGCACTTGCGGGGGCTATCTGGCAGGAGCCGCAAACCTGATTGAATACCTGCGCTACAGCCTGCCGGGGTTCGTCTTTTCCGTGGGCATTTCCCCGGCACTGGCTGCGGCCACATTGTGCGCCGTGCGGCTGATGCAGACGGACCCAAGCATTATGGAAAACATGCACCGCAACGTGGCGTGCTTTGCCCGGGAGGCGCGCAAGCGCCGGCTGGATATCGGCTTGGCTGGCAAGACGGCCATTTTGCCCGTACTGGTGGGACCGGATGCAGACGCTTGGGCCCTTTCCAATCTGCTGCGGCACAAGGGCGTGTTTGTGCCTCCGGCGGTATATCCTGCTGTGCCCAGGAATCAGGCGCGCCTGCGCTTTTGCGTGACCGCAGCCCATGTGCCTGACCAGATTGTGGAAGCGCTGGACAAGCTGGAGGAAGCGGCCCAGGAGCTGGGCATTGTCCTACCACGCATCACTGAATCATAAACGCAAAGAAATGGCGCCATGGAAAGCTGTCCTAAGCCTTCCATGGCGCTTTCATATATGGCTCCGGGTCAATCGCCTCAGTGCATGGGTACCCAATCTTCGCGTAAAATGGCGTACACATCCACGTCCACAAAACGTCCCTTGTTAAACAGCCGCCCGCGCATGGTTCCCTCATGGCGCATGCCGGACTTCAGCATCACGCGCCCGCTGGCTGGATTATCCGTTTCGTGTTGCGCTTCCACCCGATGGAGATTCAGCTTACGAAACGCCAAGTCCAATACAGCGCGGAGGGCTTCGGTCATAAAACCCTGGTTCCAGTATTCCCGGGCTAAGCTATATCCCACTTCCGCACTCCTGTTTTCGGTGTTCAACCACATGAAACCAATGGTGCCTATGACATGCCCCGTGTCTTTGTGCACAATACCATAACTGCTGGGGTCACCGTTGCGGTATTGGCGCAGAATATAGCGCAGGTATCCGCGGGTTTGGCCAATGGTTTGATGGGCATCCCAGAGCACATGACGTGCTACCTCAGGATCACGGGAATAGGCAAACACATCCTGGCAGTCGCTCATCTTCAAGGGACGGAGCAGCAGGCGCTGCGTTTCCAGTACGGGCAAGCGGGAAAATATGTCCCGATAATACCAGAAGGAATCCCCGTCGTACTCCTTGGGACGCAACTCTCCACGCAAACGCTGAAATAAAGTATCATGCATGGAAATACGCCCCCCATCGGCTAATCACTGCGGACACAGCGTATTGATCGGACGGCTTCCAGGTAGCGCTGCCATAGACCAGCAACGCTACACCCAACAGGGCAATCAGCGCCATCACCAGAAGGAAGAACGCGAAGGCATAGCTTTTCTTGGCCGCCAAGGAAAACACCTCCTGCAAAAACCATGGAAAAAAAACCGGGGTGGGAAGATGCGCGATGGGAAAATCGTTTCTATCTATGAAAACGGTCAGGTGCACAGCTGATTGGCCATCAGCAACGCCAGGGCTGTTTTCCCGTCCCGGAACGTACCGTTCATGACCTGCTCCACGGCCTGTGCCAGCGGCATGCGGACCACGTCCACAAATTCATCCTCGTCTGGATGGCTGTTACCCTGATGCAAGCCAGTGGCCAGATAGAGGTGAATACGTTCATTACAAAATCCGGGGGTGGTTTCCAGACAGGTAAGCTTTTGCCAGTGCTCGGCGGTCAAACCTGTTTCTTCGGACAGTTCCCGCTGAGCGCAGACAAAGGGGTCCTCGGTGGGGGAATCCAGTTTGCCGGCGGGGATTTCCAGCGTCACCTGGTCTATTGCGACCCGATGCTGGCGTACAAGTACGACCTGTCCCTGCTGGTCAAGGGCAATCACGGCAGCAGCGCCAATATGGCATACGATTTCCCGCTGCGCCGTTTCCCCGTTGGGTAAACGTACTTGCCACTGTTCCACGCGGATAATCTTGCCGGGATAAACTGTTTCACGGCGGAGGACTTCCTCACGCAGCGCCTTGTCATCCATGATGTAACGACCTCCCTTAGCAATGTCGTTGCTCCATTCGACAGGGAAGGTAGAAAGTCCTGCCGCACTGGGGATTTCGACCGTTTTCACCAAGGAGTGTTCATTGACAATCTGTCATGGACAGGCTACAATGGTATCGTTCCATATGAACTCGGAGGAGGGAACCTGTTTATGAAAAAGGTTCATGGCGGGAAACGCGTATCGCGCATATTGGCATTTTTTGCGGCGTGTATTCTTTGCCTTCAGATGACATTGATCCCTGCGCAGGCTTTGGAGGACTGGTCGCTGCTCTCCATTACCTTGAGCTGGACGGATGCGCAGGGCAATCCCGTTTTTGCCATGGCGACGCCTGTGCCCTATGGAGAGGAGCAGGCGTTTTGGGCGCAGGTGGATATCACCGCGCCCCTGGATCAGCTGACGATTACCATCAGCCATCCAAATCATCCGGAATATGTGTTTGATCCGGCCAATGGCAGCGTTTTGCTGAATGTGGTGGATTCCGGCGCGACCATGGATATGCTCACCGCGATTCCCATTACGGCCATGGCCAATGACACCTTTGCGGATGCTTATACCTTATATGTATCTACGCAAATGATGCCCACGGATCCTGCACTGGATACGCCTGTGAATGTATCGGTGGTGTACCAGTACGACAATGGCACGGTGATCGACCAGCAAACGCAGCCCCTGGGCAGCGGAGATCATATTATTATACCAAGCAGCGCTCTGGTAGCGGGCCTGGAATGGACCAGCGCGCAGGAAGTACCGGTGCACGTGGAAGGCGGGGTAGCATCCCCGAACCCTGTAGTCTTTACGTACAAGACGCCTGATGTGAAGGCGGATGTGACGGTAGTGTACCAGTACGACGATGGCGAAGTAATCGACCGAACGACGCAGTCCCTGGGCAGCGGGGATCATACCATCAAACCTACCAGCGAACTGGTGGCGGGCCTGGAATGGACCAGCGCACAGGAAGTACCGGTACACGTGGAAGGCGGGGTAGCGACCCCGAACACAGTGACCTTTACGTACAAGAAGCCTGATGTGAAGGCGGATGTGACGGTGGTGTACCAGTACAAAGACGGCACGGTGATCGACCGAACGACGCAGTCCCTGGGCAGCGGAGATCATACCATCACGCCTACCAGCGAACTGGTAGCGGGACTGGAACTGACCAGCGCGCAGGAAGTACCGGTGCACGTGGAAGGCGGGATAGCGACCCCGAATACTGTGACCTTTGTATACAAGCAAGCGAGTACGGAACCGGTTTACGCCAACATCGAGATTTCCTTTGTGGACAAGGATGGCAATCCGGTGGCAAGCCCGCAGTCGACCAGTCTGCCGGTGGGACGCCATACGGTAACGGCGGCACCAGAAGATCTGCTGGACGGTTATTCCATTGCCACTGAACCCAATGTTACTGTGGAAGTGTACGAGGATGGCACAGCGGATCCCGCTTCCATTACGTTTGTATACAACAAGGTTGAGACTGATCCCACGGAAGAACCGCAGCCCAGTCCGGCCTCTGTAAGGGTCGTGTACCTGGCGCGGGAGGACAACCATGAAGTGGCCGCGGCGCAAACATTTACGCTGGGCGAAGGCACGGTACCGGTTTCCGCAACACCAGAAAATCTGGAAGCGGGGTATATCCTGGACGGTGCGGCTACCCAGGACGTGGTCGTGGATCAGCAGGGAAATGCCAGCCCCAACCCGGTTACCTTCTACTATGTAAAAGCACAAGAGCCTACCCCAGTGGCGCAGGCAACGATTACGATCCGCTATACGGATGTGAAGGGCAATCAGATTGCGCCCACTGAAACCCGTATGCTGGATGCCAATAACGTATATGCCATTGCACCCGATCCCAGCAGGGTGCCCAGCGACTATTTGCCCCTAAAGGCTGACACCGTGTCCGTAACCGTGAATGCCGAGGGCGTGGCGGATGTGACGGAAGTTGTCTTCGTGTATCAGCCGAAGGTGACAGAAACGGAGATTCCCACCGGCGCATTGATTCAGCGCTGGGGGTATACCACGGCTGAAAAGGGCAGCATTAACTGGCGTGACGAGCCATCCACCGATGGGCGTAGACTAGGGACGCTGAACCAGAATACGTATGTGTGGCTGCTGCGCGAAGAAGTGAACAGCAGCGGCGAGGCCTGGACCAAGGTGCTGTATAACGGCCAGGAAGGCTATATCATGTCGGAGTTCCTGGTGGTACTCTCTCAGGCCGAGAGCGATTACTACACAGAATCGTATATCAAGGGCAACGGCTTTACCCCTGTCCCCACGGAGACGGCCAGTCCTTCGCCTAAACCAAGCCCGGAGACGCCTTCGCCAAGCCCGGAGGCACCTTCGGCCAGCCCGGAGACGCCTTCGCCAAGCCCGGCCACACCCTCGGCCAGCCCGGATACACCTACGCCAAAGCCTGCTGCGCCAACACCGTATGTGGGCTACGCCCTGACGAATCAGAACGTTGCGCTTCGCAATGGCATGGATTATCAGGACACTTCCATCCTTACCATGCTTGAAAGGAACACGTTGGTTCATGTGCAGCTTCAGACCACCGACGACGCGGGTACATTGTGGAGCTACTGTACAACTACCGACAGCAACCCGATCAGCGGCATGGTGCTGGATAGCGCCCTGAACCGGATCAGTGACGCAGAAGCTCAGGCGATTATTCAGGCCAATGCCACCCCCACACCTTCCCCCACTGCGGAACCGCCGCAACAGCAGGGCTATGCGGTGGCACGGGGCGACAATGTTTACATGCGCACCCTTCCCAGTGAGCTAAGCGGCATCAGTCATGTGCTGTCTGCGGGTGAAGTGGCCTATGTGACAGGGCAGCAATATGTCCTGAATAACGGTACCTATGAGATTTGGCATGTGGTGCAGTATGGCAGCGAATGGGGCTACATCCGCGCGGACCTCATGCGGATGCTGGATCCCTGGGAGGAAGAGCAGTACCTCAACAGCCTCAAAACGCCTGCTCCCACCCTGGTAACCACGCCTCAGCCCTATGATGAAAACAACCTGTCCAGCTATGGATACGTGTCCTCTTCTACTGTGAATTTCCGTCAATCGGCAAGCACGTCCTCCACTCGGCTGGCAACGCTGCGGCAGTATGCCTTCTGCCTCGTCCTGGGCACAACCCAGTCCAACGGCACTACCTGGTATAAGGTAAACTATGGCGGTAAAGTAGGCTATATCCAAGGCGACTACTTCAAGCAGCTGACCATTGCCGAATTGCAAGACTTCCTGCTGAGCAATGAATACAAGCAGGGTATTGCGAACAATTCCTCTTCCAGCAGTGGCTCTTCTGGCAGCACCTCTGGTGGTACGTCGAACCTGCCCAGTGCGGAGGATCAGACCGTTCAGGAATGGACCAATCCTAACAGCGGTATCAATGTCAGCTATGAACCTTTTGATCCCTTTGCCACCCCGGAACCTCTGGTAACCGCGTCTCCGCCGGCGTCTGCATCGCCCAACGTGGAAGCCACAACCCTGGAACCCCTGGAAACTCTTCCCGTGGAATATCCCACCGAGGATACGGAAAGCGGCGAAGGTGGCTCAGCGGTTGGCTGGGTGCTGGCCGCAGCGGTGGTGCTGCTGGGTGGCGGCGGTGGCGGATATGCCTATGTGCTGCATAAGCAGAACCAACGCCGGGCCGCGCAGCGGGCAGCCCAACGCCGGGCAGCAGCCCAACGCACGGGTGAAAGCGCAAATCGCCCCTATGCCCGTACTGGCACAGCTGCGCAGCCGCGCACCGGTACCTATAATGCTGGCGGAACCGCAACGCCCACGCAACGGCCCTCCACAACCACAACAGCCGGGACGACAGCGGCCGGAGCTTACGGCGCAGCCAAACAGGCGCGTCGCCCCTATGCTGGCGAAGGCAGTACGGCGAGCAGCAGCGGAACAAACCTGTATGCTAATTTCCAGCGGCCCACCACCAATAGCGCAGGAAACTATGGCTCGACGCAAGGCACGAATACCAGCAGTACAAATACGGCGGGCGTTGGCAACAGCAGCGCAAGCAGCTATGGCACGCGTCCCGCGAGTGGAACGGCCACAAGTGCAACGGCTGGCACAGGCAGTACCGCCGGAACATACGGCACAGGCACGGCTGGTGCGTCCTCCACGGCTTACGGAGCCACAACGGCCCGGAGAACCGGCGTGAGCAGCTACGGAACGCGGACTTCCAATGGTGTCTCGGCTGGGGCCCATGGCGGAACGCTTGGCACCCAGGCCGGAGCGCAGACGCCGTCCACTGCGAAGCCGTCTGGAACCGGCATCTATGGCCAACCGACAGGCAGCACCGTGAAGCCGGGGACAAGCAACGCGGACAGCGCGCCCGCTACCAGCGGTATGCCTGGTGACACGACGCCGGCATCTTCTGCCTCTGGCGCGCCGGTAACACCTGCGCAGCCCAAGCCCACAGGGGCATCAGCCTATGGTTCCCAGCGCAGGAGCGCCGCAAACGGACAGCCTGTACGCCGCGCTCCCAGCCAGGACAACGTGGACTTCCATCAGGACAACGATAGCGATCTCTAAGATGACACAACCCCAATACAAAGCGGGCGCTCCCTGGAAAAAGTGGAGCGCCCGCTATTCTTTTTGTATGGGAGATAGAATGCCTCGTGAGAGGTACTGTTCCCCGGCTATACCTTTCCCTGAAGAAAACAGCCTGAGCAGGTTTCGTGTAGATCAATTTCAATGGAAACCATGCTTCTCACAAGGAGAAAGAAAAAAGCAGGCGGATGCTTCGAAATAAATCCAGATAGCATTCGCCTGCAAATAGCATCGATGATCGCAGAGAAAATATTGGGATGCTTACGGGATGCCGGGTTGCTGGGCAGGATCAGCTGTATCTTGCGGGGAAGGCTTGTCAGAAACAAATTCACGTTTCAAGTCATCCACCTGATCGTGAATACGCTGCATGCGCTGATCCAGCAGCGCTATATCCGTGGCGGTCTGCACCAGCTCATCGGAGATGCTGGCCGGTATGGTGGGAATGGCCTTGTAGCGCAGCTGATGCTCCAGTGTGGCCCAGAAGTCCATGGCGATGGTGCGAATCTGCACTTCCACGGGCACGAGCAATTTACCCACGGACAGGTAAATGGGTACCTGAATAATCAGATGCAGGCTGCGGTAGCCGTTTTCCTTCGGTTCGCGGATATAGTCCCGCGTACGGATCAAGCGCACATCATCCTGCTGGAGCAAAAGGCGCGCAACGGTATATATATCATCCAAATAGGAACAGATGACCCGCACGCCGGCAATATCCGTCAGGAAACTGATGGCTGCGTCCATGGTGACAGGGAGCTGCTTGCGCTGCAATTTCTCCACAATGCTTTGCAGGGACTTCAAACGTGTCTGCATGTGATGGATAGGATTGCGGCGGTGACGCATTTGAAACTCAGCGTCCAGGTTTTCCAGCTTGGTTTTCACCTGCCGGATAGCGGACTCATAACGGCACTGTACGGCGAAAAAGTCATCCACCAGCTTTTGAAATTGATCGGCAATTTGCGGAACCGTGGATTCTTCAAAAGAAGCCATTGCTTGTTAGGTCACCTCCTGAGGCACAAGCGAAACGGGAGCGGGGGAAAGGGGCAATGCTACCCGGAAGGTAGACCCTTTACCGGGGGTGGAACGAACGTGAATTTCGCCGCCGGATTGCGCAATAATCTTTTTGACAATGCACAGGCCCAGACCGGAACCTTCCCGGGAATGGGAAGTATCTCCCTGGTAAAAGCGCTCAAAGATGCGGCTCATGGTATCCTTATCCATGCCGCAGCCATGATCCGTGATCTCCACGTAAACCTGGTCGGTCGCATAGCAGATGATCTGGATCACGCCGTCCTGGGAAGAAAACTTTATGGCGTTGGCCAATAGATTGATCCATACCTCGGCCAATAATTCCTCGTGGGCGGTTACGGTGGTAGGGGAAAGATCCAGCTCCCAGTTGATGGCCTTGCTTTCCCAGGTGGGCTCCAGCTGCACAACCATGCGCCGAAGCTGCTCATCCAGGGCGTATGGCTTGGCTTCGGTTACGGGCACGCGGTCCAGGCTGCTGAGCCGCAGGAGATTCTGCGACAGGTGGCTTAGACGCTGGGATTCATCGGCAATAATGTCCACATATTCACGCCTGGTGGCTTCGTCCAGCCCCTCCGACTGAAGCAGCCGGGCGAAGCCCAGGATGGAAGCGATGGGCGTTTTCAACTCATGGCTTACGTTGGAGATGAAGTCCTTTTGCAAATATTCATTCCGGGCCAATGCCTCCACCATGTCGTTGAAATTTTTCATTAGGCAACTAAGCTCATCCCGGCCGGAGGCAGCCACACGCACCGTGAAGTCTCCTTGGGCCACTTGCTGCGTGGCTTTGCGCAGGCGTGCAATGGGGCTGGCAATCCTCCCGGAAAACGCCATCCCCAACAGCATCAAGGCCATCAGAAAGAAAAGAATCGAGAAAAAGAACCGCAGGATGGACATGTGCTGTAAATTGTAATTGGCCATTGGCGCAATGCGGGCCAGGCGGTCACCAATGCGCACATAGGTCACAGGCAAAGCGGAGAAATTCCCCTCCCGGGTGACTACCAGCTGATTGTCCAGCGCTTCCAGCTCCTGTGCGGTCAGGTGGGCGTCGCTTTCCGAAACCAGACGAATGGTCAGCGAACTGTTGGCTGCCAATGCGGCGATTTCTTCCATAGGCAGGTCGGTCTTTTGCTCCAGGCCCAGCAGATAAACAGCGGCATAGCGCTCGCTGGCCTCCAGCTCATCCAGCACGTTATAATTACTGACCACGTAGGAGGCAATCGAGGCGAGGATAGCCGCAAGGATCACGCAGAAAAAGAAGGAACGCGTCACTTTGCGGCGGAACGTAAGCTTATCCGCTTGGCTTTTCATGCGACTTTTTCGGCCTTATAGCCCAGGCCGCGGACGGTCACCAGTGTGAAATCAGGGAAGATTTCGCACTTTTCCCGCAGACGGCGGATGTGCACATCCACGGTACGCTCATCGCTTTCGGCGTCCATTCCCCAAATTTCATCCATAAGCTGACGGCGAGTAAAAATCTGCTTGGGGTAGCTCAGCAGCTTATATAGCAGATAGAACTCCTTTTTGGGCAGCTGCAACTCCGTATCGCCACGGGTAACGGTGAGCGTATCATAATTCAGCACGGTTTCGCCCACCTGCAGCTGGTGGCTGGTGACAGCCTGCGCGCGGCGGAGCAGCGCGCCCACGCGCATGAGCAGTTCATCCAGATCCACCGGCTTTACCATGTAGTCATCAACCCCCAGGGAGAATCCCCGGCGCTTGTCCTCCAGGGTTTCACGGGCGGTTACCATAAGCACCGGAAGCAGGGGGTAGCTCTGCCGGATCTGCTCGGTGAGGGTATAGCCGTCCATAACAGGCATCATAATGTCGGCAATGACCAGGTCAGGCTGTGTGCGCTCCATTTCTTCCAGGGCTTCCTGCCCGTTGGCTGCTTGCAGCACGCGATAGCCGTTCATATGCAGATAGGCCGTCATCAGCTTGCGCAGGTTCTGGTCATCCTCCACCACAAGAATCGTAAACAAACCGGTCCTCCTCTCTTGTCAGGGTGAGACATATTGCCACAGGGGCAAGACAGAATCCGCGCCCCGCTACCTTTATTGTATCACATGCTGCGGAGGGCATCAATGGGGTTCAACCGGGAAGCCTTGCGCGCGGGTGCCCACCCAAAGATGATGCCCACTGTGGCGGAGAAGAGGAATGCCAGCAGAATCGCGCCTGTGGACAGCTCGAAGTCCACCTGAAGCCATACCGCAAAGAGCAGGGAGAGCAAATTCCCCAGCAAAATGCCGATGATGCCGCCCAGGAGGCTGAGCATCACAGCCTCCAGCAGAAACTGCATCTGAATGGTTTTCGGACGCGCGCCCAGCGCCTTGCGCAGGCCAATCTCCGTGGTCCGCTCTGAAACGGAAACCAGCATCATGTTCATAATGCCGATGCCGCCCACCAGCAGGGCAATGGAGGCGATGCCAGCCAGCATGGTGGTCATCATACCCAGCATGGTATCCATGGTGTCCAACAGGGATTCCAGGTTAATAATGCGATAGGCATCGTCTTTGTAGTTGAACGCGGCGTTCAGCACTCCTTCCATGTCGTCGATAGTTTCATCCGTGCGGTCGGTATCGCGGATATAAACGCCCAGGGAAGTGACGCTGTTGGAGTGGATCATCCGCTGTGCCGCTTGAAAGGGCAGAATGACCTTGCCGTTGTCTCCGGAGGAAAACATGACGCTCATGACATCGCTGGAGTCATCGCTGAGCAAGCCGACGATGGTAAACCGCTGGCCGCCCACAATCAACGTTTGCCCCAGAGGATCTTCCCCGGGATAGAGCGCGGCGCGGAGCGTGGCATCGATCACGCAGACGTGGCTGTTGCGGTCCATGTCCATGGGCGTTAATCCGCGCCCGGCACTGATCAAATCGTCCGTGCGCTGAAAATAGACCGCGTTGCGACCCTCGATGGTGATATCCTCCGCCAGGCGTTGGCCATTGGAAACGTGCCGGGTAAAGGAAACGGTGGGGTCCAGGCTTTCAACATTTTCCAGCGCGCTCAAACGTTCCAGATCAGCCTCGGTAAGGCCGCTTTTCAGCGCTGTGCCGCTGACAGAGATGGAAACCTTGCCGGCACCCAGCTCGGAGAACTGGCGGGTCATTTCATGGGTGGCGCTCTCCACCGTGGTGATCAACGCGATGATGGCCGTAACGCCGATGACAATGCCCAGAATCGTTAAGAAGGAGCGCATCTTATTGGCGCGTATATTTTGCCAGGACATGCGCAGGCTTTCCTTAAGCATCCTCAATCCCTCCCTCGCTGAGGACACCGTCCAACAGGCGTAAAATACGTTTGGCATGCCGGGCAATGTTGCTGTCGTGGGTAATCATCAGGATGGTATTCCCTTCTTCATTCAGGTCATGGAAAAGGGACATGACCTGCTTGCCGGTTTGCTGGTCCAGTGCGCCGGTGGGTTCGTCCGCCAGAAGAATGGCAGGGTTATTGCACAGTGCCCGCGCAATAGCCACACGCTGCTGCTGCCCGCCGGACAGCTGATTGGGGTAGTGGTGCAGCTTTTCCTTAAGGCCAACGCGAACGAGCATTTTTTCCGCCAGGGCAGCCCGCTCATGGACCGGCACACCGCTGTAAATCAAGGGTAATTCCACGTTGCTCAGGGCATCCAGGCGTGGCAAAAGTTGAAAGGACTGGAAGATAAAGCCGATTTCCTTGCTTCGTACGCCAGCCAGGGCATCTTCGTCCAGCCCGCCCACATCCCGGCCATGGAGAATATAGGTGCCGGAGGTGGGGGTATCCAGGCAGCCGATAATGTTCATCAGTGTGGACTTGCCGGAACCGGAAGGCCCCAGCACAGCCACAAACTCGCCTTTGGATACCTCCAGGTTGATCCCCTTCAGTACGGTTTGCTTTTCGCTGCCCATTTCATAAACTTTGGTGATGTCACGCATGACAAGAATTTTTTCATCCATGGGACTTACCTCAGCTCAGTGCCCATGTTCATCATGGGGTAGGTCAGGGTTTTGGGAATCAAAATGGTTTCGCCGCTCTTGACCCCATCCTTGATTTCCACAATGGTACCGTTGTTAATCCCCAGCAATACGGATTGCCGGACAATTTCATCCCCACGCGAATAGCAATAAACGTAAGGCTTGTTGTCCTCATCGTATTGAATGGCGTCCATGGAAACCGTGGTGGCGTTCAGCGCGCTTTCCCGCAGCACGGAAACCTCGCAGGTGAGGCCCATGACCAGGCTGCCATCCTGCGGCACAGCTATTTCTACCACATAATAGGCAACGTCGTTCTCCACGGTTGCTTCCTGGGCAATCCGGGTAATTTCGCCCTGCAGCTGTGCGCCCGTGGCCTGCACGGTGATGGAAACTTCCATGCCCTTGCTAAGCGCGGAAATATCATACTCGTCCACCTTGATTTTCAGCACCGGGTGGGCATAGTCCGCCACGCGGAACAGCTCGTCTCCGGCGGTGTACGTATCATCGGCTTTCACATAGATATCCGAGATGGTGCCATCCATGGTCGATTCGATTTTGGAGCCGCTCTTGGGTTGCAGTACGGCTTCCTCGTCTTCCACCAGGTCGCCCTCCTGTTTGAGCAGTTCCTTTACGGTGCCGCGTCCAGTGGCATAAACAACCTGCGCGTCTCCGGGCTCCAGGTTGCCGGAAAAAGTATAGTAAGTAACAATATCCTGGGTACGGGCAATTTCCTCGGTATACTGATTGCCCTTTTGCCCCCCAAAGAACAGCACGGCAAGGACAATGACTACCGCCAGGATCATCAGACCAAGTATCCATTTCAAAAGCTTGTGGGATGTACGCATGGTAATCCTCCTTTTTCCATTCATGCCCATGATTCTATACGCGGCAGATGAACTGCGTATGAATTGTATACCCATGGGGGCAAAAAGAAACAGCCCCCGCTTTGCCAAAGAGGCTGCCATGGGGCTGAATGTTTGGGTAAGCGGTGTGACTTAGGCGTTTCCGGCCAGGATATCCAGGCCGCGCTCTTCCTGGAATTGATTGGTATACAGCTGATAGTAATATCCGCGCTTGGCAATCAGCTGCTGGTGAGTGCCGTCCTCGGTAATCTTGCCGTGCTGGATCACCAGAATTCTGTCCGCGGAGCGCACGGTGGACAGCCGGTGGGCGATAATGAAGCTGGTGCGTCCGGCCAGCACCGTTTGAATGGCATGCTGGATAATCTGCTCCGTCTCCGTATCCACCGAGGAGGTGGCCTCGTCCAGCACAAAGAGCGCAGGGTCGCACAGGATTGCCCGGGCAAAGGAAATCAGCTGCTTTTGCCCGGTGGACAGCCGGTTACCGCCTTCGCCCACCTGGGTGTCATAGCCGTTCTCCATTTTCAGGATGAAGCCTTCGGCGTTTACCATTTGTGCTGCGCGCCGTACTTCCTCATCTGTGGCCTCCGGTTTGCCATAGCGGATATTGTCTGCCACGGTGCCGCTGAAAAGGTGCGGGCTTTGCAGCACATATCCCAGGTTGCTTTGCAGCCACAGCTGGCTGCGCTGGCGGTAATCCACGCCGTCGATACAGATGCTGCCTTCCGTGGGCTCATAGAAGCGGCACACCAGGTTCACGATGGTGCTCTTGCCGCTGCCGGTTTCACCCACCAGGGCGATGGTCTGCCCGGCCTTGACCTCCAGATTGAAATGGGAGAGCACCTGCTCCCCATCCTTGTAGCGGAAAGATACGTCCCGGAAGCTCACGTCTCCATGCAGCTTGGGCCAGTTTTCGCGCTTGGGGTGAAAATTATCCCCAAATACCGCCACAACCTCCGGTGAGTCCACGATGTCCGGCTCCGTTTCCAGCAGGGAAAGAACCCGCTCGGCTGCCGCCTGGGAGGACTGCAATTCCGCAAAGATCCGTGCAATATCCCGCACAGGCTGGAAAAACTGCACCGTATAGCTGACAAATACGTTCACCGTGCCCAAGGTCATGGCCCCAAGGAGCACATCCTGGCCACCTTTCCAAAGGGCATAGGCGGTGGCCAGAGATCCCAGGGATACCACAATGGGCAGGAAGAGCGCCGACAGCGTGGCCGCGCGGATGGATGAGGTGCGCATGTTGTGCGCTACTTCGCTGAATTCCTCAATATTCATTTCTTCGCGCACCAAGGTTTTGGTGGTCTTGGCGCCGTTGATGCCTTCATTGAAACCGGCCGTGATCTGGCTGTTGGTTTTGCGTACCTGACGGTAAGCCGCCAGAATGCCCTTCTGGAATTTCCAGGAAATTACCGCCAGGGGCGGCAATACCAGGATAACCACCAGCGCCAGTTTCCAGTTCAGCAGGAACATCTGCACGGAGCAGCATACCAGGAATACCGCACCCCAGCACAGGTCCAGCAGCGACCAGCCGATGGTATCCGCCAGGCGCTGCGTGTCATTGGTTAGCCGGCTCATCAGGTAGCCCACGGGCATGCGGTCATAGTAGGAAAAGGGAAGCTCTTGAAGCTTCTGAAATCCCATGCGGCGGATGGTGTAGCATGTGCCGGTTTCCACATACCCGCTCTGCCGTAGAAAGACAAAGATGCTTATGACCTGTATGGCCAACAACCCCAGATACAGGGCGATGAACCCCGGAATACCCGCCGTGGCCTGCCCGATAATAAAGTTATCAATGGCGTAGGAGGTCATCAGGGGGAAGATCACGTCCAGTATGGCGGATATGGCCATGAACGCACCCACAAGATAGAGATTTTTGTGGAAGGGTTTGGCAATGTGCAAGAGCTTCTTCCACAGGTTTAGATCGAATCGCTTGGTATAATCCTCTTCCTGAAAGGCCTGCATTAGTTGCTCACCTCGCTTGTGGTCTGGAGGGCATCGCGGCTCAGCTCCTCCTCCAGCACGTTTTGAATGTTGTTGATACGCTGATACAGTCCCGGGCGCGCGCAGAGCTCCGCGTGGGTTCCCTGGTCCACAACGCGCCCATCTTCCAATACCAGGATGGAATCCGCCTGAGAGAGTGTGGTGATACGATGGCTGATAATCAGTGTGGTCATGCCCTTCTGCCGCTGCTTCAGCGCGGCGCGGATCTGGGCATCGGTTTCCGTATCCACGGCGGAAAGGGAATCGTCAAAGATCAGGATATGGTTGTCCTTTAGCAGCGTCCGCGCAATGGCCACCCGCTGCTTCTGTCCGCCGGAAAGGGTTACGCCACGCTCGCCCACCAGGGTGTCCCAGCCCTGGTCGCTCTGGGTGATGAATTCTTCCGCGCAGGCTACCCGTGCAGCGTCCACAATGCGGTCCTGCATGGGTTGGCGCAAGGCGATGCCCACGTTGTCCCGGATGCTTTTGCTGTACAGGAAGGGCTCCTGGAGAATAAGCCCCACATGGCTGCGCAGGTATTCCCGGTCAATTTGGGAAAGGGGAACGCCACCAATGGAAATGGTGCCGCTGGTGGGCTCATACAACCTTTGCAGCAGGTACATCAGCGTGCTTTTGCCGCTGCCTGTGCCTCCCAGCACGGCGACGGTTTTGCCCGCGGGAATGGTGAAAGTCACATCCTTGAGCACCGGTGCGTCCTGGTCATAGGCAAAGGTTACATGGTCGAACACGATATCCCCATGGAGGTCAGGCTTGAGGGCATTGGGTTCTTCTGGCTCCGCGGGTGCGGACAGGATTTCCTGGATGCGTTCCATGGAAACCAGGCTCTTGCCTGCGTCGGAAAGGGTACGCCCCAGCTGCCGGATGGGGAAAAGCAGCTGCCCCACATAGGTAGTGAAGATAATCAGCGTGCCCACGGTGATTTCTCCACGGCTGGCATAGATGACGCAGATGAGCAGCGTAACCATGGACTGGAGCATGCTCAGCGCATCGCCGCCGCCCCAATATACGGCAAGCAAATCGTTCAGGTGCTTTGCCTTTTTGCGGAAGTCACTGCTGGCGGCATCAAACTTTTCCACTTCCCGTTGCTGCTGTCCAAAGGCACGTACCACACGTACCCCGGAAAGGTTTTCCTGCAGCACGGCGCTCATTTTGCCTTCCGCCTCGTCCATTACCCGGAAGCCCTTGTGTACCTTGCGGAAAAACCACATGGCAAACAGGAACAACGCCGGTACCAGCACCATGGAATACAGGGTAATGGATACGTTTTTCCCCAGCAGAATGATCAGCGATAAGGTAACCAGCAGCAGCGTGTTCACCACTTCCATGATCTGCACGGAAAGGAAGCGGCGGATGGTTTCCACATCGCTGGTGCAGCGCTGAATGAGATCGCCGGTGGTCGCCCGCACGTGGTAGGAGAAAGGCAGCCGCTGCAGATGGCTATACAGCTGTTCCCGTAGCGTCAGGGCGATATTCTCGCTGGCCACTGCGCTTAGACGCCCCTTAAAAAAGGTGAATACGCCATTGAGCAGATTCAGCCCCACCAGGATTGCGCCCATAATCCATAGGTTTTCCCGGAGGAATGCTCGTCCGCCCAACGCACGTATGGGCTGCAGCAGCCAATCCGGCAGGGTGGAGGGAACGGTGCCCAGCACGCTGTCCACGGTTTCCGCCAGCAGCACCGGGGTGGCAAAGCTGATGAGTACCATCATCACCGTGCCAAGCATTGCACCCAGAAAGCACCAGATATTCTGGCGGATCAATTCCAGCATGCAGGCTACCGGCTTTTTCCGGTTGAGTTGCATAGGGGAGGGACCTCCTTTATAAATAGAATCATCAGCGCACGCACAAGGCATGTGCCGGCGTTGACAACAAAAAAGCATCGGCCGCTCAAGATTTTGCAGCCGATGCTGTTATGCGCAGGACATAGCAAAGGACAAAACTATTTTATCCCTCTCCTGAGCGCAAAAGGCCGCAAAATACGCAGGCAAACAGACTTCGCCCCTGCGGTGTATGCATTGGATTCCCGGGTCTTCACGATCAACTTGCGCATGTATGCGGCCTCCTTTCTTCAAATTTTTGCCTTCGTTACGGCTCAATTAGTGTAGCCCATGAACATATTGTTTGTCAAGAGCCTTTTTGCAAAAATCTTCCAAAAATGTATGAGCTTTCACCGAAACCAAAATTTCCAGGGAAGGATTCCCACGCAGGGGCGGCGAATATCTCAACAACTTTTGCCGCGCATGCGGCGCATGCAAGCGTTGAAAACATCCAAAGGAGAGCATATCATGAACGTTGGATTTATTGGACTTGGCATTATGGGAAAGCCAATGGCACGGAACCTGTTGCGGGCGGGGCATAAGGTGTATGCCTATGACATCGTGGGCAGCAGCGTGGATTGTGTGGCCCAGGATGGCGCGGTGGCCTGCTCCACCGTGGGAGAGGTATGCCGTGCCTGCACTACGCTGATTACCATGCTGCCCAATGGGCCCGAAGTGCGCAGCGTGGTGATGAACCCTGGCGGGATCTATGACAGTGCCACGCCGGGGACGCTGCTCATTGATATGAGCTCCATCGCGCCCGGTGTCAGCAAGGAGCTCAACGCTGCATTGGCGCAAAAAGGCATTCATATGCTGGACGCACCGGTTTCCGGAGGCGAACCCAAGGCAGTGGATGGTACGTTGGCCATTATGGTGGGGGGAGAACAGGAAGATTACGACCGGGCTTTGCCCCTGTTTCAGGTGCTGGGCTCCAGCTATCAACTGATTGGCGGACCGGGGAGCGGCAATACATGCAAGCTAACCAACCAGATTATTGTGGCGGTCAACATTGCGGCGCTGAGTGAAGGCATGATGCTGGCCAAAATGGCGGGAGCCGATCCAGAAAAAGTCTTTGAGGGCATACGCGGAGGGCTGGCCGGCTCTGCGGTTATGGAGGCCAAAGCGCCCATGATGCTAAGCGGTAACTTTGCTCCCGGCTTCCGCATCGATTTGCACGTGAAGGATTTGAACAATGCCTTGGAAACCGGGCACCTATTCCATGCGCCATTGCCTTTAACGGAAATGGTACAGGAGGTACTCAAAAAGTTGTCTGCCCAGGGTGAAGGCAACTGTGACCACAGTGCCCTGGTGAAATACTATGAGGAATGGACGGGCGTTTCCCTGGCACAAAATCAGACGAAGAAAATCGATACGGAAAGGAAAGCGTAATCAAGGCCCGTGGGACCTTGATCGGCGCGTGAGAAGGTATGAAAATCATTTTTGCTTCGGATTCTTTCAAGGGTAGCCTTAGTGCGACGCGTATTACACAGCTGCTTCAGGAAGAGGCGGAAGCTTGTTTTCCAGGAATGGAAGGCGTATGCGTGCCCGTGGCGGACGGCGGAGAGGGCACGGTGGACGCGTTGCTGCTGGCGCTGGGAGGACAACGGCAAAGGGTGCAGGTAACCGGCCCCTTGGGAGAAAACGTATGGGCCACTTATGGCGTAACGTCCCATGGAGTGGCGGTAATGGAGATGGCACAGGCTTCGGGCATTACTTTGCTGGATAGAAAAGATCCTTTGCAGGCTACTTCCCGGGGAACAGGTGAAATGTTGGCGCATGCGCTGCGGGCAGGGGCACAGGAAATCTTGCTGGGCATTGGTGGCAGCGCCACCAACGACGGCGGTATGGGCATGTTGGAAGCGCTGGGTGTGCGATTCTATGACGCCGACGGGAACATCCTGGCCGGATGTGGTGCGGCGCTGGGAAAAGTGCGACGCGTGGATCTTGCAGGAATGTTGCCGCAGGTACGCGCCGCGCATATTACGGTGATTTGCGACGTTTCCAATCCCTTGCTGGGTCCCACAGGCGCTACGGCGGTGTATGGCCCGCAAAAGGGCGTCACCCCCGAGCTCATGCCTGTGCTTGAGGCAGGCATGGCGAATTATGCCCATGTGTTGGAGCATACCCTGGGCTGTGACCTTGCCGGTCAGCCAGGGTATGGGGCAGCCGGTGGCATGGGCGCGGCCCTGGGCGGCGTATTGGGCGCAAGCCTTCGCCGGGGCATTGACGCAGTGATGGACGCCGTGAACTTTGATGGGCTGTTGGAGGGCGCCGATCTGGTGATTACGGGTGAAGGATGCCTGGACAGGCAGTCGGTTGCCTATGGGAAAGTGATTGCCGGCATTGCGGAGCGTGCCGACCGTAAAGGAGTCCCCGTCTGCGCGCTGGTGGGCAGCATGCGTCTTGGAGCGGAAGCTTTCCTGGAAGGGGCGCCAAGCCACAGCGTGATGACCACCGTCAACGGCGTTATGCCCCTGGAGACGGCCATGGACCAGGTAGAGACACTATATCGCAGCGCTGCCCAGCGCATGTTCCGCTTGCTGCGCATGGGAATGCAGTGCAGGAAAGAAAATCTCTGACGGATTGAACTGCTTGCCGGTATACAAGCAGCGCATGTTCATGAAACTTTCATAGCCGCTTCATGGTAGGTTCATCCAGTATGGCTATGATTACACCATCAAGATTCCCCCGCGGTACCCAAACACCGGCGGTTCGGGGGAACGCCGCCGATTACATTCCGCCCGGGATACTCTCCTTCTCCCGGACGGGTTTTTTTATGGTACGGATTTCCAAAGTCAAGCATAGAAGCCATTTGTCGCAGATGGCCTGGCTGGAAACCTCCTTCGGACGTTGTTGCATTTGGCTTGACAATTCAGGGTATATTCCTGCGGAAGCGGCGTACACTTCCCATGAGGAGGGATGTGGGATGGAGTTGGCTTCCGGAAAGCCAAAGTTTACATGGAAGTCCCTGGTGGGACTATTGGTGGTTACTTTGGGGCTGGCAGGCCTTTCAGGATTTTTAACACGGGATAGCATGGACGTGTATCAGACATTGAATCTGCCGTCCTTTGCTCCGCCTGGATGGGCATTTCCCGTGGCATGGGGAATCCTGTATCCGGTGATGGCCATTGCAGCGTGGCTGACGCTGCGCAGCAGTACGGGGAATGTGCTGCCCATTCTGCTGCTGTATGGAGCGCAGTTGCTTGCCAATGTGATCTGGCCGCTGCTGTTTTTCTTACAGCGAGCCTGGGGGTTGTCGTTTGTCTGGTTGCTGCTGGTTTTCGCCCTGGCATTGGTGACGTGCATCCGCTTTTTCAAGAGCAGCCGATGGGGTGGCGGCCTTATGATGCCTTATCTGGCGTGGTTGGCCTTTGCGGCTGTACTGAACTTTTCCATAGCAAGGCTCAACCCGCAGTAACCAGGGCGCATTTCCAGGCCATACCGATGTTTCAACGAGATGCACTTGCTTTTGCGGAAACCATTTGTCCTGTCAAAGGATTTCCAAAATGTGGGAAAACATTGCTTTGCAAGCAAAATCATTGTTTCCGATGCCTGCAAAGGAGATGTGCGCAAATACAGTCAGAGGGGTTGTGGCCTCTCTGACACCTTTATGTTGGGGCGGATAACAAGGATTGCCTCAGCGGGGGGGATCAGTGTATAATATCCGCTGGGAAAGCCCGCAAGTGGCGTTATCAAAGCACAAAGGAGCATACATCCATGCATTACAAGACTGAACGGAGCGAAGCACCATCGAAAGGGCAGAAAGGACTGCACTGGCAGCAACGGTTGATTGCTGTTTTGCTGCTGTGTACCATCTGGGCTTTGCTGATGCCTGTGTACGTACACGCGGAAACGGAAGCAATTGACTATGCGCAGGCAGAAAACTGGGCTTATCGGGGGACGGATGCCACCAAGAAGGCGGATATCTTTTTTGTGTGTCCTACGGTGTATAGCGGAGAACAGGGAAAATATCAGATGCCCTTGGACGACACCTCCGCCAAAGAAAGCTTCTTTGGCGCGACCAACATGGAAAAAGGCATTTATGATCCCTATGGCAGCTTTTATGCCCCTTATTACCGGCAAGTCGGCCTGAACGTTTACGAAATGCCGCTGGAGGACAGGGAAACATACCTGGATTTGGCCTATGCAGATGTGAAAGCGGCGTTTCTCTATTATCTGGAGAACGACAACCAGGGCCGTCCCATCCTTCTGGCTGGGTTTTCCCAGGGGGCGGACCTGTGCCTCCGCTTACTAAAGGACTGCTTTGCTGATCCGGCTGTGAATGATTTATTGGTGGCGTGCTATGCCATTGGCTGGCGGATCACCCAGGAGGAACTCGCGGCCTATCCGCATTTGCGCTTTGCGGAAGGCAAGCAGGATACGGGGGTTATCATTGCCTTCAACAGCGAGGCGGAAGACGTCAATGATTCGCTGCTGGTTCCTGCGGGGACGAAAAGCCTGTGCATCAATCCCCTCAACTGGCGCACCGATGGTGCCCCGGCAGATAAAGCGGAAAATTTGGGAGCATGCTTTACGGATTACAGCGGAGCAATTGTTACGGAAATTCCACAACTAACGGGGGCGTATATCGACGAAACCCGGGGAACGCTGAAGGTTCCCGATGTAAACCCCGAAGATTATCCTCCCGTGCTGTCCCTATTTGACCAAGGAGTCTATCATCTGTATGACTATCAATTCTTTTACAGAAACTTGCAGGAGAACGTGGGGGAACGTTTGGCTGCGTATCTGGCGTCCCACGGTGCGTGAGGGAGAGATCAAAAAATGCCGGGCCGCTGACATGGATTATGTCAGCAGCCCGGCCTCTGCATTTTATCTGTGGTGACAACAGCAGCAGGGATGCGCCACCTGAATCGGACGGCAATTTACCTTTCCACATCCGCAGTTGGCGGACGTGCAGATCCAGATGGCCGCAGAAACATCCGTTGTCGCTCCAGCCGCTGCGGCTTGCTCGGCGGCTGTGGGCAGTGCCCAGCAGCCGGATACACCAAATTGGCTGGCACAGGGATGAGATACATAACGCTGATAATACGTTGATTGCACTGTGTAGGCCTCCTTTTCGGGGAAGCTTGCGCTTCCGCTTTCAGCTTATGCTGCACTGCTCCATATGTTCATGCCAATGTATCCTGCTAGCGGCCGCTACTTAAAAAAGCGGCTTCTGGCACGGATGCGCCATTAACCGCTCTCACAGTATGCTCATTGAGGTTTGAAAACTAGTTTCGCCCCGTATCTTCACGAAAGGCAGCGCCTTCCAGTCGAAGCAGAAAGCGTTTCATATCCAGCCCCCCACCATAACCAATCAGGCTTCCATCCGCGCCAATGACCCGATGACAGGGGATGAGAATGGAAATGGGGTTGCGATGATTGGCCATGCCGATGGCCCGGGCAGCGCCCGGTTTTCCTAACGCCCTGGCCAGGTCACCATAGGAGCGCGTCTCTCCGTAAGGAATCTGTAGCAGCTGGGCCCATACGGCCTGCTGAAAGGGCGTACCTTGGGGACGCAGAGGCAAAGAAAAAGTATGGAGCGTACCGGAGAAATAGCTTTCCAGCTCCGCTTTTGCTTTGCAAAGCAAGGGATGCTGCGGAGCAGAAAGCGGCAATTCCGTGCGTTCCAGCAGGGTTAACGCTTCGCCTTCGGATTGCAGCAAAAGGTGCCCCACAGGGGAATCCAGCACACAGGCTTCCATGGCTCAGTCCTCGACAGTTTGGTCAAAGGGCAGGGGCAGACGGTTGCTGCCATCTTCCCATAGGCGTTCCAGGTTATAGTAGGAACGTTCTTCCTGGTTAAAAATGTGCACAAGAATGCTGCCGTAGTCCATCACGATCCAGCGGCCTTCCGTGCCCCCCTCGCTGCGGCGCAGAATCCATCCGGCCTCGGCCATTTTCTCATCCACTTCATCGGCAAGCGCCTTGACCTGCGTAACATTCCGGCCGGAAGCGATGACCATGTAGTCGGTGATGACGGTCAGGTGTGCCACCTTGAGGGCGATGATGTCCTTTGCCTTCTTGTCGTATAGCCAGGAACCGATGGACTGAACCAGAGCGCTTTCGGTCATGAAACGATTCTCCTTTCCAACTATGCAAGGTTGATACATTCGCTTATATCTCAATTTTCTGTGCGGAACGAAGCCAGTCCACCACGGCCTGTGTGGTGGGATGCAGCGGCTTCCCGCCTTTTTTTACATATTTTGCCGTGCCTTCCAGGGACAGCAGCATGGCCCGGGGAAGAGACAGCTGCGCCGCTGCGCGCACCTGATCCAGCAGTGGATAGGGCGCACGGCCTGGCTCAATCTTGTCTGCCAAATAAACGACCATGTCCAGCTTGTTCATCCCAACCTTGCCGGTTGTGTGGCAGGAAATGGCCCGCAGCACCTCCGGGTCGGATACATGGTAGCTGCTTGCGGCCAGGAAAGCGCCGGCCACTGAATGAAGCAAGTTACCGCTTTCCAGCAGGGACGGGTCCTGGGTGAGGGCGTGCGCCTGACAAATGCGCTGCATTTCCTCCAGGGGCAGGCACTTGGCACAGTCATGCAATAAACCAGCCGTTTCAGCCTGGTCAGGATCAAGCCCATGGAGCAGGGCCAGACGGCGCGCCGTAAAGGCAACCCCCAGGGAATGCGCGAAGCGCTTGAGCGACAATGCCTCCCAAAGCTGTCCCAGCCATATGCGTCCCAGGTGCAGGCGGCTTTCCACTCCATACAGCCCGCAAACCCGGATATACTCCATCACAACCGGGGGAAGAAGTTCCGGTTCTTTTCCCAGGGCGAGCGCCTGCCGAATTTGCGTGGACGCAGTGTCCACCGGCTGCATGCGAATATAAGTAAAGCTGCCGCCCATTTCCGTAAGGCGCTTGCGCTCGTTTTCCATTTCCAGGGGAGAAGCGCTGCCCATGCGGGGACACACCAAAAAGGTGCATAAGGTCAGCACCTTCTCGTAGTTGCGCCAATGCTTGAGCTCCATGAGCGTATCGGCGCCGATCACATAATAAAACTGCGCTTTGGGATACTTTTCTTTCAAAAGGGTCAAAGTATCCACCGTATAGATGACGCCCGAGCGCTCCAACTCCAGCCGGGAAGGCACCATGGCAGGCTCCTGGGCAATGGCGGAGGCAACCATGCGATAGCGGTCCTCTGCGTCTACGACACCCTCGCGCTTGTGCGGCGGATTGCCTGTGGGAAGGAAGAGCACCTTGTCCAAATTTTCCTGCGCGGCCGCTGCCCGCGCCATGTCCACGTGTCCCTGATGGACGGGATTAAACGTGCCGCCCATGATACCGATGCGTTCCTTAGACACAGAGCGCGAACCTCCTTTTGCATACTACCATTATAAACGATTTTGTAACACAAATAAAGGGTGAAATTTCGAAATGGGGTGAGAAAATGGAGCGATATCTTTCACGGTCCCCACAGGCAGGCTGGCTGGACGCGGTGGGCCTGCGCCTGGGCATATTGGCGGGCTGTGAAGTATGGTTTTTTGCACTGTGGGGCGTGGGATTACCGGCTATCCTGGCCGGTGGAGCGCTGGCGGCCATGATCTTCCTGGCGCTGCGTCTACTGAAAAAAAGGCGCGTGGTGCGCAAGGAGCAGGCCCTCCGCCGCCGGATCGGAGGAGAATTGGCCCTGGAGGAGCTGTTGTTGGCCCCTGCAAAAAAGGCCCACTTTCAGGTGGCATTGCTGGTAAGCGCCAAATGGCCTGTGGTGCTTTTGCGGGTTACAGAGGACGGGATGCTCTGCCGCTATGGAACGGAAACGCTGCTTGTTTCCTGCCTGGCCCTGCCGCCGGAAGAATCGGCGGAGCCGGCGCATCTGCTGGCAGTGCAGCGCGCCTGCCGCCGGCACCGGGCGGATCGTGGCGTTGTGTGCCTCACGTGTAAGTGTTCCGCGGCAGCCAAAAAGTATGCGGAGGATAACCTTTTCCCCCTGCGCCTGATGGAGCGGGAGGAATTGCTGGCGCTGGCCGGTCAGGCCTGGCCCGCCACGGACGAACAGCTGGTGGCCCTGGGAAAACGCAAGAAAAAAGGCTTTCCCCTGGCCGCGCTGCTGGAACGCATGCTGCGGCGGGAGAAAGCCAGAAGGTATGTCTTGTACGGTACCGGGCTGGTGCTGATGGGATTGAGCATCGGCGGATGGTGGTACTTCACCCCTGGAGCGGTATGCATCCTGCTGGGAATCCTGTGCCGGTATCTGCCGCGCCGGACGGAGACGCTCTAGGCTCTTCGGCCTTACTCCTGCACGAAGCGCTCCACCAGCGCAACCAGGGCGTCTACTTCCTCCTCGGTGTTGTAAATGCCCACGGAAGCACGGAGCGCGCCGGAACGCAGCGTGCCAAGCCAGGTGTGCATGGCCGGGGCGCAGTGGAGCCCGCCGCGCAGGGCAAAGCCGGCCTGATCCAGGCTATCGCTTAATGCTCCGCCGTCCATCCTGCGGGGCACAAAGGATGTGATGCCTACCCGCGGCGCATCGGGATGTCCCAGGCAACGAATCCCGGGGATATGCTCCAGCCCCTCCCGGAGGCGGCGGTTCAGTGCATCCTCATATTCACGGATTTCCGCCAGGTGCGCACGGACAAAGCGTATCCCCAGGAGCAGCCCGGCGATATTGGGCAAGGGAAGGGTCCCGCTCTCATAGCGGTCGGGAAGGCTCTCCGGCTGCTCCATGCTCTCGGAAACAGAGCCGGTGCCGCCACGTATCAAGGGTTCTGGACAGACGCCGCGGCGCAGCACAAGCAGCCCAACCCCATGGGGACCCAACAGGCCCTTGTGCCCGGGCATGGCAATCATGTCTGCGCTCAAGGCGTGCAGGCTTACATCCAGCACACCCGCGGTTTGCGCCGCATCCACCAAGAGAGGTACGCCGTTCTCCTGACAAATGGCGCCCAAACGGCTTATGGGCTGGATCACGCCCGTCACGTTGCTGGCATGGCAAAGGACTACCAGGGCTGTCCTGGGCCCGATGGCACTTTGAAGCGTGTGCGGCTGTAGGATGCCCATGGGGTCGGGCGTGAGGACACGCAGGGTAATTTGCCCCGTGGAGGCCAAGTGGTACAAGGGGCGCATGACGGCGTTGTGCTCGCCGTGGGAGCAAATCACCTCGTCACCCTGATGCAACGTGCCCAAAATGGCAAGGTTCAGTGCTTCCGTACAGCTGGGGGTAAAGATCACCTGCTCGGAGGATTCAGCACCCAGCAGCTGAGCGGCTTCCTCCCGGCAAGCTTGTACAACCCGGCCTGCACACAGGGATAAGCGATGCCCGCTGCGCCCGGGATTGGCTCCCAGCTTTTCCAGGGTGCCTGTCATGGCGCGGATGACCTGGGGTGGCTTGGGAAAGCTGGTGGCGGCGTTGTCAAAATAAATCATAGCCATCTCTCCTTTGGCGGAAATCCAACGGTAAACGCACCGCTGCGGCCGCGGTGGTATATCCTATGGAGGAGGGGAGGAGGAATTGACATGAGAGAAGAAATTTTTGGTATTGCTTCATTCCGTTCCCGGCAGCAGGTGATGCAGCTGGAGTCTGCGCTGCGCCGCATGGGGGTCCCGGCCAGCATTATAACTACGCCCCGGGACGTATCCCTGGGATGTGGACTTTCGGTGCGCTTTGAGCTATCGGATGCCAGCGCGGTTCGTGACGTGTATCAGCATACGCGCCCCGGAAATCTGATCGGCTTTTACCAGGTGCGTCGGGACATGCATGGAGAAACCAGCGTCTATCCCTTACGTATGGAGGATATAAGACCTTACTGAAAAAATGGCGCGGCCATGCCTTGCGGCCGGATCAGGCGGACCGCTACCACAGCTGAGCAGGCTGCCGGTAGGGGATATTTTTCTGTACTGGCCATCTTGCATCCGGCAAGAATAGCGGTATAATATAGAAATCTGCGAAAGAAAGAGGGCATCCACCATGCTTTTTTCCAAAGAGGATCTGCGCCGTCTGCTCATGCCACTCATGCTGGAGCAGTTGCTGGCTGTTACCATCGGCATGATGGATACCATGATGGTTTCCACTTGCGGGGAAGCCGCAGTGTCGGGAATCTCCCTGGTAGACTCCATTAACGTCCTGCTGATTAACATGTTTTCCGCGCTGGCCACCGGCGGTGCGGTGGTAGCTTCCCAATATCTGGGGCGTAAGGAACGGGAAAACGCCAGCATGGCATCCAAGCAGCTTTTTTATACGATCCTGCTGGTATCCGGTACCATTATGGTGATTTTTCTGGCACTGCGGTATCCGCTGCTAAAACTGATCTTTGGACACATCGAAGCGGCCGTCATGGCCAACGCGGAGACATATTTCTTTATCACGGTAATTTCCTATCCGTTCCTGGCGCTCTACAATGCCTCCGCAGCGCTGCTCCGCGCCATGGGCAATGCCAAGGCATCGCTGATGACGTCCCTCATCATGAATATTATCAATGTGGTGGGAAATGCCATCTTGATTTATGGCTTCGGCTGGGGCGTGGCAGGTGCCGGCATCGCAACCCTGGCCTCCCGCATTGTGGGCGCGGCGGTAATGCAAAAGAGCCTGAGCAAGCCGGACAACCTGATACCGTGCCCCAATTTTCGCAAATTTGAATGGCGGGGGGATATGGTAAAGCGCATCCTTTCCGTGGGTGTGCCCACGGGGCTGGAGAGCGGCTTTTTCCAGCTGGGAAAGCTGGTGCTTTTGCGTATGGTGAGCACCTTTGGTACGGCCAGCATTGCGGCCAACGCAGTGGGCAACAGCCTCACGACCTTGCAGGTGCTGCCGGGCAACGCCATTGGTTTGGGCATGGTAACGGTGGTGGGGCGTTGCGTAGGCGCAAAAGAATTCGGCCAGGCGCGCACCTATGTAAAAAAGCTCATGCTGATGGCTTACGGCTATATGAGCGTGCTGAACGTGGTGCTCCTCATTTGCACGGGTTGGCTAACGGGACTGTATAATCTTACGCTGGAAGCCGACGCCATGGCCCGGCAGATTATTATCATTCATGGCATCGGGAGTATTTTCCTCTGGCCCGCGTCCTTTGTGCTGCCCAATGCGCTGCGCGCTGCCAATGACGCACGGTTTACCATGACGATTTCGTGCATTTCCATGGTGCTGTTCCGCATTGTGTTCGGGTTTTTACTGGCGCAGCAGTTTGGCATGGGGGTTATTGGCGTATGGCTTGCTATGCAAATCGACTGGGTGTTCCGGATCATATGCTTTGTGTGGCGCTTTCTTAGTGGAGTATGGGAGAAGAAACAGCTTATCTAATTCCGCGCGGTGCAAACGTGGCATGGTAGAGCCCGCCTGAACTTGATATGGACTGGCCTTTGCGGGCAAAATGCACGCTCCATTAAGTGAGCTTTCCATGCGTGCAGGGAGAGAGGCTGCGACGCTTTTGGATGCCTTCCCAGGGAATTGGTTCACATAAGCCTTTCGGATAAAATTTCCATGGAAAACTTTCTGCCTTTCCGGGCACGCTATGCCCACAGAAAGGTGGAGTGTTGCCATGCTGAAAAGGAAAACCCGCTGCGCGGCGCTGCTGTTGGTCGCTGCGCTATTCATCCCTTCCCTGGCCGCGGCGGCGCCGCTGGAAGACGGCCTGCCCATTGAAATCACCTCGCCCGCGGTTATCCTGGCGGAGGCGGAAACCGGCACGGTCATTTTTGAAAAGAATGCTGACGAGCGGCGCGAAGTGGCTTCCATTACCAAGCTGATGACGGCGCTGCTTGTCTTTGAGGCGCTGGAGGATAACGACATTGCCCTGACGGACCAGGTAACGGTTTCTCAGCGTGCCGCGGCCATGGAGGGCAGTCAGGCCTTGCTGGATGCCGACACGGACTATAAGCTGGAGGATTTGCTGCGTACCATGATTATGGCCAGTGCCAACGACAGCGCCGTGGCATTGGCGGAATACCTGGCCGGGACAGAAGAAAACTTCGTTCAGCGGATGAACGAGCGCGCTCAGACCCTGGGTATGGACGATACCCATTATGTAAACTGTACCGGCTATCCCCAGGAGGGACAGTATACCACCGCGCGGGATGTCATGACCCTTTCCTGCGAGGTCAGCCGGCATCCAGCCTATCATACCTATGCCAGCGTGTGGGTGGATACCCTGGTGCATCCCAGTGGCCGCACCACGGACCTGACCAATACCAACCGCCTGGTCCGCTTCTACGAGGGCTGCGATGGGTTCAAAACAGGGTCCACCGACGCGGCAAAGTATTGTGTCAGCGCAACTGCGGAGAAAAACGGCATGCGCCTGATCGCCGTGGTGCTGGGGTGCGAAAACAGCCAGACACGCTTTAACGAAGCACGCAGTATGCTGGAATATGGCTTTGCCACCTATCAGCGCGCTACCATTGCCCGAAAGGGTGACGCGCTGGGTGAACAACTCAAGGTCAACCGCGGCAGCGCGGAAAGCGTAGACCTGCTGCTGGGTAGCGGTCTGAGCATGCTGCTGCGCAATGGTCAAGCCAGCCAGCTGAAGATGGAGCTGGTGATCCCTGAAAGCATCGATGCCCCGGTGGATGCCGGGCAGGTGGTGGGCTTTGTGCGTGTGCTGCTGGGAGAAACGGTGGTGGCAAAGCTCAATGTCGTGGCGGCTTCCGCGGTACCGCTGCCGGGATTTATCGAAGGCTTTTTCCGCATCATCAACGCTTGGCGCTGAGGCTTGCAGGATCGCCTCTTTCGCGGTATAATGTACGGGCATTGCCCGCATCAACGCGAAAAGGGGGACGGAACGGTTGTCACGTATTCAGCAGTGGATTTCCATGCTGCAGTCCGACCCGGTCGGATTTGTGCTTTATCTGTTTTACTTGCTGGTCACGGTGCTTTTGAGCCTGATTCTCCATGAGGTAGCGCATGGGTATGTGGCGTACCGCTGTGGGGACGCCACCGCGAAGTGGATGGGCCGCCTGAGTTTGGACCCGCGCAAACACTTGGACCCTATCGGTACAATTTGCATGTTTCTGTTTGGCATTGGCTGGGCCAAACCTGTTCCGGTCAATCCGCGAAACTTTCGCAACTACCGCCGGGATGATTTCCTGGTGTCCATTGCAGGTATTGTGACGAACCTATCGCTGTTTGTGCTGTGCACTGCGCTGGCGGTGGGCGTGAACGCGGTGATGTTTAAGCCGGAATTTCTGCAAGAGTTCAAATCTTATTTTGGTACGTTGGAATATGTGATTAGCCCATATTACGTATACGGCAACAGCATTGCCAGTGGCAATGTCACCGAAGAGCTGCTTGCGGCGATGGCGCATCCCTGGCTGCAATATGTGCAACGCTTCTTGCTAAACATGGCTACGATCAATCTGTCTTTGGCAGTGTTCAACTTCCTGCCGATTCCGCCACTGGATGGTTATCATATTTTCAATGATCTGCTCTTCCGGGGAAAGTTTCAGCTTTCGGGCCAGGCGTTCCGCGTGGCGCAGGTGGTTTTGCTGTTGCTGTGCTTTTCGGGTCTGCTTTCCGAGCTCCTGTATTTCATGAACACCAATGTGTTCAGCGCGGTAACGCATTTGTTTCTGATGATGACGGGCGGTGCCTGAGCCATGGCGATGACGTTCTCTCTGAAGGACTTTGATGGGCCGCTGGATCTGTTGCTGCACCTCATCAATAAGGCCCAGGTGGATATCAAGGATATCTTCGTTTCTCAGATTACCGATCAATATATCGAACATGTGCAGAATGCCGTGGACCTGGACATGGACGACGCCACGGACTTTCTGGTGATGGCCGCGACGTTGCTGGAAATCAAGAGCAGGGCCATGCTGCCACGTCCGCCGCGCCTGGAAGAGGACGAGGAGGACCCCGAGCAGGCCCTGATCCGCCGCCTGGAGGAATACAAGCGCTTCCGGGAAACCGCCGCGGAAATGCAGCGGTTTGAGGAGGCAGCCGCTACCATGTACGCCAAGCTCCCCGAGGAGTACCCGCTGCCGCCCCAGAGTGTGGAGCTGACGGGACTGACGCTGGAGGGGTTGGTCTCCGCTTTCCTGCGCATCTATAACCGCCGCCCGGCGGAACCGGAGGTCCGGGAAGTCAACCATTATGCGCCCCGGGATATTCGCCGGGATGAACACAATGTGCAGGAGTGCATGCTTGTGCTGCTCAAAGGGCTTAAACAAAAGGGAAGCCTGCACTTTGAAGAGGTATTCAGCGCCGCACCCACCAAGGAAGAAGTGGTCACGCTGTTCCTGGCCCTGCTGGAGCTGCTCAGGCTGGGAGAAACCCATATCGTGCAGGAGGATGTGTATGGGGATATTGTCCTGCTGCCCGGAAGGAGCGAGTTGATTGACGAAGAAAGCTGATTTGCTAACCCAGGAAGTGCGGGGGCGCATTGAAGCCATTCTGTTTGTGGCAGGGGAGCCCGTGCTGGTCAGCGACCTGGCCAAGGCGCTGGAGATGCCCGAGGCTGATGTGAACCGCGTGCTGGAACTATTGGTGAACGAGTATGACTTTGAGCAGCGGGGTTTTTGCCTGAAGCGCTTTGGCAAGCATGTGCAGCTGGCTACCCGTGCCATTTATGCGGACTGGGTGGAGCGCCTGCTGCAGCCCGTTCAAAAGCAAAGTCTTAGCCAGGCGGCCATGGAAACCCTGGCCGTGGTGGCTTACCGCCAGCCGGTAACCCGGGCCGAGGTGGAGCAGATCCGCGGGGTGAAATGCGACTATTCCCTGGCATCCTTGACGCAAAAAGGGCTGATTGAAGAAGTGGGGCGCAAGGATACCGTAGGTCATCCAATCCTCTTTGGTACCACGGATGAATTTCTTAACCATTTTGGTATCAGCCGGCTGGATCAGCTTCCACCATTGCCTCAAGAGCTTCAAACGCAGGAAGAGCCTGCATCCTCCGAGGATGATCAGCTCCTGATTCCATAAAACAAAGGGACGGAAACGACGATGGCGTTTTCCGTCCCTTCAGCGTGTCGAAAAAGTGGCAGAT
>OLPF01000165.1_pt1 | contig 78003 bp, 62 predicted proteins | sample 1673121 | NCBI WGS metagenome assembly OLPF01 (sample SAMEA3136756, study PRJEB25190) | human gut metagenome
CGAATCTCCTTCCCCGCCGACGACCATTTCATTTCTTGCCTGCTCATTATACTGCTGCAGCACCGTATACAGCTCGTTGGCGACTTGGACGGGCACCACCTTGGCATCAAGGATGTCTTGCAGGCTTGCAGCCTTGAGCCGCTTGAAGCTCTTGAATTGTTTGAGAAGCGCCTTCTTGCGCACCGGACCTAAGCCTTCCACCTCGTCCAAGATGCTTGCCGTCATGCCCTTGCCGCGCAATTGACGATGGAATTCGATAGCGAAGCGGTGCGCCTCGTCTCGAACCTGCTTGACCAGATACAAGCTGGCGCTACCGCCCGGCAGCACCACCGGACCCGTATCCTGCCACGGCACGAACAGCTCCTCATCGCGTTTCGCCAGGCCGCATAAGGCGATGTCATGGATTCCCATGCTGTCGAACTGCTGTATGACGGCATTGAGCTGCGGTAGGCCGCCGTCCAAGATGATGAGATCGGGCTTTTTGCCGAACCGTTCATCGGCCATGCGCTCGGCGCAATACCTGCGGCTCATAACCTCCTGCATGGACAGGAAATCGTTCGCCTCGTCAAGCTGAGCTTTGATCTTGAAACGTCGGTACTGCCCCTTGTCGGGCCTTCCGTTGGTGAACACCACCATGGAGGCGACGGTATAGGTGCCATGGTTAGTGGAAATGTCGAAGCATTCGATGCGCATCGGCGGCGCATCGAGCGCCAAGGCGCTCTCCAGCTGCAGCAATGCATCGTTGATGCGCTTATCATCGTAGTTCGTGCGCACTTTGTAACGCATGAGCGTGTTCTTGGCGTTCTGCTCGGCCATGGAGACCAGATCCGCTTTCTCGCCGCGTTCCGGAACCGAGATGCGTACCTTGGCGCCATGCGCGCTAGCAAGCTTGCCGGTAAGCCACTGCTCCATGGCCTCGGCATCCTCGGGCATGACGCGAACGACCACCTCGTGCGGGATGGACGTGGTCGCGTCGTAGTAGCGCAGCAGGAACATGTGCAGCAGGTCGTCGTCGGGCACGTCCTTGCCGCGGTTCAGCACGAACTCGTTGGAGTTGATGATGCGCCCCTCGCGGATGACGAGCACGTGCGCGCCCGCAACCGTCTCCTCGCGGAAAAGGCCCACGACGTCGGCGTTCAGGTTGTGGGCGGACACCGCATGCTGTTTGTCGGTGAGCGAGTTGATGGTGTCGATGCGCGCCTTGATCCGGGCGGCGCGCTCGAAATCGAGATCGGCCGCTGCGTCGGCCATCTCGGCCGAAAGCTCGTCGAGGAACTCCCGATGCTGCCCCGCGAGGAAGCGCTCGATGCGGCGCACGTTCACGGCGTACTCCTCGGGGGTGATGCGCCCGCAGCATGCGCCGGGGCCTAAGCCCACATGGCAATCGAAGCAGGGGCGCACGTCGGCTTTCATCATCGCGAGCGAATCGTTCTCAAGGCGGCGCGAGAGATTCCGCCAATCGGCGCACGACGTCGCGCACAGGGGCACGACACGCCGCGCGATGTCGACCATGCGGCGGGCCGCGCGCGAATCAGTGTAGGGTCCGAAGTAGCGCGTGTCGGGCTTGTGCTTCTCGCGCGTGTACTTGATGGCGGGGAACACGTCGCCTTTCGTGAGCGCGATGAACGGGTAGGACTTGTCGTCCTTGAAGTCGGCGTTGAAGAACGGAGCGTACTGGTTGATCAGGTTCTTCTCAAGGACGAGCGACTCGTGCTCGTTGCCGACGACGATGTACTCGAACGAGTCGATCTGGTCGACGAGCAGCGGAATCTTCGCGCGGTCGTCCTGGAAGTTCACGTACTGACGCATGCGGGCGCGCAGCTGCTTCGCCTTGCCCACGTAGATGACCTGGCCGTCCTTGTCCTTCCAGAGGTACACGCCGGGCAGGGTCGGCACAGCATCGAGACCGCGCTTGATGCGCGCGATCTTCTCTGCTTGGGTTTCTTTCACGTTGCTCTCTTCCATACCATGAAGTGTAGCAAATGCGCGCGGCGGCATGCGCTCGCCTGGCTTTTCGCTACACACTCAGCGTTTCCCTAGGCGTCGCCCGCATCGAGCTTCGCCCGAAACGAGATGGCGCGCGGCGTATCGAGCGAGTCGAAATGCACGATGTAGGCACGCTTCTCCTCGTCGAGTCGCTCGATGACGCCCCGTCCGAACGCCTTGTGGAGCACGCAGTCGCCCGGCGAGAAGCGCGCATCGGCCGCCAAACCGGCCATCCATTTATCGCTTGCGGCATACGCTGCCCGCGCGCAGGATAGCTCCTCGTCGCTCGGCTTGTTCGAAAACTGCAGGGCGCGCTGATCGATATCGAGCAAGAAGCGCGACGGGTGGCGCGGCGAACCCTCGTGCGAGAAACCAGCCGCCTCGGTAAGATAGAGCCCGTCTCGCGCTCGGGTCACCGCGACGAACGCAAGCCTGCGCTCCTCTTCCATGCCCTCTATCGTTTTCGTCTTGCGCGACGGGAGCACACCCTCGGAAAGCGAGCACAGAAAGACATGCGGGAACTCCAAGCCTTTGGCGGCATGGATGGTCATCAGGCGCACCTTGTCCTGAGCTTCATCGAGCGCATCAGCATTGGTGAGCAGCGCCACATGGGAAAGGTAATGCTCGAGCGTCACCTCCTCCCCGCAACTGTTCTCGAACTCGTAGATCGACTGCTTGAGCTCCGCCACATTGTCGAGTCGCTCCTGGCTTCCCTCCGTGCGAAGCGCCTGTTCATAGCCGCTTTCGTTAATGAGGGCCGCAAGTACCTCCGACACTGGCCTGCCCTCGAATGATCCGCGGAACTTGCGCACGAGCGCCACGAGCTGCTTCGCCTTGGTGCGCTTGAATATCTCATCCTCAATCGTCTGCTCGAGCGCCTGGAAAAGCGAGCACGCGTGCACCTCGGCGTAATCCTTAAGAAACGCCATACGGCGCTGCCCGAGATTGCGCTTGGGAACGTTTGCCACGCGCATGAAGGAGAGGTCATCCTGATATGCGACAAGCCGCAGGTAAGCGAGGGAATCCTTGATTTCCTTGCGCCCGTAGAACGGCACGCCCGAATACACCGCATGCGGGATCTCGGCCTTAAGGAACGCTTCCTCCACCGGGCGCGATGCGTAGTGCGCGCGGTAGAGCACCGCCATATCGCGGTAACGTATGCCCCCATCATGGAGCGCACGCACCCCATCGGCAATCCATTTCGCCTCGTCGTCGGAGGTTTTCGCGTGATGCCACACCGTAGGCCCGTGTTGGGTACGACACGCACGCAAATCCTTAGGGATGCGCTGGCGATTCTTCTCGATGAGCGAGTTCGCCACCGCGATTACCTCGGGGGTCGAGCGGTAGTTCTCGAGCATCATGATGGTGCGCGTGTCTGGGAACACCTTGTCGAAATCGAGAAGGAAGCGCACGTCAGCGCCGCGCCAGGTGTAGATGGTCTGGTCGGAGTCGCCCACTACAAACAGGTTTTTATGGTAGCCGACGAGCACGCTCATGAGCTCGTACTGCAACTTGTCGATGTCCTGGAACTCATCAACCATGACATATTCCAGGCGCTTCTGCCATTTCAGCCTGATGTCAGGGTGCTGACCGAAGATGTAGAGCACGACGACAATAAGATCGTTGTAGTCGAAGGCAAAGCACTTCTTCTCTTGATAGAGATACCCGTAGAAGATGATGTCGCGCACATCAGTTGCCTGCTCGTACTTTTCGCGCAGAGAGGCGAGCGGCATGGCAAGCAGATCGCGGTAGTAATCGGGCCGTTCCTTGAGCTTCATGATCTCGATCATGTCGCGCGCGCGACCGAACGTCATATCGCGCAGCGTGAGCCCCCGCTCGTCGTAGATGATTTGAAGCATCTGATCGATGTCGGCGTTGTCGAGCACGAGAAAGCTCTTCGGGTATTGAACGGCATGCGAATCCTCTTGCAGCACCGAGACGCAGAAACCGTGGAAGGTGTTGATGAAGCCCGTGTCGTTGTCGCCAGTGAGCGCGCGGATGCGATGGCGCATCTCGTTAGCGGCCTTATTGGTGAAGGTGACGCACAGGATGTTTCCCGGCATGATGCCGAGGTCGTTCACCAGGTATGCGAAGCGTTCCGTAAGGGCACGCGTCTTGCCCGTTCCCGCGCCGGCGATGACGCGCACGTAGCCCTCCGTCGCAGTAACGGCCTCAAGCTGTGCGGCATTGAGGGTTGGAGCCGCATCGCCGGGAAGCGATGTCCGAGCACGCGGGTCGCACGCATCATCCGCCTTCGCGTCGAGGCCCGAGCCGCAGCCCGCCAGCTCCCCACCAAGCCGCGAGGAGATCAGGTATGTCATATCCTTGTGTTCCATGCGGACAGTCTATCAGATACGAACATATGTTCCAAGTAGTACGCAGCAAATTGTACGAAAGATGGCGACGCAAGCCTCAGGTACGCTCCGCCTTCCCCGTCGATAAAGCCTCAGAGGTCGCAGGCCCGGCACTACTCGGCGGCCGACTCGTCTTCTAAGCCTTCGCCCAGCTTGCCCGACTCTTTTGCTTCCTTCGCCTCGGCAAGTTCCGCGAACATTGTCTTCATTGTTGGATTATTCCTAGTCAGACGCTTAATGGTGAGGTCTTGCGCCTTGTTGTTCGCCAGGCGCAGGTTGTTCTCCGATGACAGCAGCGCATCCTTGGTTTTCTGCAAATGCGTGATAGTCTTGTCGATCTCCTCGATGGCGGTTTGGAACTTGCGGCTCGCGAGGTCGTAGTTACGCCCGAACTTCGTCTTGAAGTCCTCCATCTGCTCCTCAAAATGCGTGATATCGATGTTCTGGTTGCGCACCTCGGCGAGCTCGGCCTTGTAGGATAGCGCCGAAAGCGAGGCATTGCGTAGGATGCTGATAATCGGGATGAAGAACTGCGGGCGGATGACATACATCTTCTCGTAACGGTAGCTCATGTCGACGATACCCTCGTTGTAGAGCTCGTTTTCGGGCTCGAGCATCGTCACGAGCACCGCGTACTCGCAGTTCTTCTTCTTGCGATCGGAGTCGAGTTTCTTCAAGAAGTCCTCGTTTTTGTGCTTGTGAGTGCTATCGTCGCTCTCGTTTTTCATCTCGAACATGATGGAGACGACCTCGTTGCCCTCGTCGTCCGCCTCCCGGAACACGAAATCGCCCTTCGTGCCATCGACCACGTCGTTGTCCTTTTCGAAGTACGCCTTCGGGAAGGCGGCGGCGCGCATCTTGTTGAACTCGATCTCGCAGTGCTGCTCGAGAGACTCGCCCACCATCTTGGTGGAAAGGCGGGCCTTCATCTCCTTGTAGCGGGCGATTTCCTCTTCCTTATAGGCGATGAGCTCGTCTTTTGCGCGGAGCTTCGTCGCCATCTCCTCGCGCAGCGCACTCACTTTCTGCTCGCCTTCGGCGGCCTTGAGCTTCACCTGCGCAGCAAGGTCGTCACGCTCGCGCTCAACCTGCGTCCGCGCCTGCGTGACGGCGAGCTCCTTTTCGGTCGCGAAGGTCGTCTTTTGGGCTTCGAGCTTCTGCGTGAGCTCAGCGATCTTCGCATCACGGGAGGCGGTCGCGTCAACCAAGGCTCGCTTATGGTCGGCCTCAGTCACGCGCGCATCCGATGTGCGCTCGTCAGCAAGACGCGCGAGCTTCGACTTGAGCTCGGCGATTTCGGCGTCTTTGCTCGCGGTAACTTTAGAGAGTGCCGCAACCTGCTCTGCCTGCGCCGCACGGGAAGCCGCGTCGTTTTCCCGCTTGATTGCGGCGAGACTCTGAGTGAGTTTCGCGATTTCCGCATCGCGGGATGCAATCTCGTCGCGCGCCTCCCCGCGCACCTTTTCGCCCGCAAGTGCCACCGCCTGTTCACGCTGTTCGGCGAAAAGTTTCTCGCGACGCTCGATTTCCCGATTGAACTCCGCGTCACGCACCTGCTTCACGATATCCGCAAAGCCCGACTCGTCCACCTGAAACACCGTCCCACAATGCGGACACTTAATCTCATTCATAGGAACCTCCCCGTAGCGTCTTTTGGAGCTTAACCTTACTTCAATTAGCGACGAGTTTAACGGAACCTAATTTGAAGATTCAGATTGATAAAGAACTCACCATCTTCTTCGTAAACGTTCCCGAAGCCATGCCTTGAGGTTGACGCTGTCTCAAACTTCGTGCTTCTGAACAAGTAGTCCTCGAACATATCCCTGTTGTAAATATGAAATGCTAGAACCTTGCCGTCATCGCGAACGATGACATAACCGCCTGTTGCATCGTCACGTCCACTCCATTCTTTCGCAGGCGTCATGCCCAGCGCCGATGCGCAGAGGAATTTTTTGAACTTGTACTCGTACATACCCGAGCCCATACCAAACGCGTCTTCGCGCTCCATCGACTCGACTATTTGCGAACACATTACGCCCTCACCCGAGTAATATCGCAACACCGCGTTTGCCATCAACTGCGGAAAGAAGCTATCAATCAATCGCATATTTCGGTCAAAAGTTGAATGAGCGACGCGCTCGAAGACGAGCTCGCATTCAGTCCTCAATAGAGAAATGCGGTCTTTAAGCTTGGTCGATGTATTAATCGCATTGACCTGCTCCATAATTTCTTGACTACAGCCGCGGATTCTGAAGACGAAATTAGTAGTCGCTCCCGCATTGAGCAGAGTCGGGGGATTGCCAAGCTCCGACTTGATGCTCCACCCGCAAATCGGGTTGAAGCCGGTATGCACATCATGGATTTGGAGTACTATATCCGATTTATCTTTGGAGGGAGCCTTAAGAGTATGCAGCCCGAGCTCATCCATGAACTCCTCGGTTAGCGGAACGGCAAAGGCCCCCCTAGTATGGCTGGAGATTATCTCGCGGTAGAGGCTTTCGGCCTCATTGGAGACCTTTAGACTTTCTACCTGGGCGATATCCTCGCCATTGTCAAGCTTAGCCCGAACCAAATCCCCAGCATAATAGCTGATGCGCGGAGAGTTTTTCTCTTCCCTGATAATTCTGACAACCGGAATTGCCGGCTCATCGTTAAGCACATTGAGATTGGCATCGGCTGGCTCGATCTCGCCGTCGGCGAGAATACGCAAGAAAGCGTAAACCTCACTCCACTCGCCCCTGTTCCCCTTGAGCATCGAGCACCTCCTTAATCCTTACGGCAATGGCTTTGATAACTGGCACTGTCACGGAATTACCAAACTGCTTGTAAAGCTGAGTGTCCGACAGCGTTAGCTTGTAGGTGTCTGGGAAACCCTGCAAACGTGCCCATTCGCGGGGGGTCATTTTCCGGATGTCTTCCGTATTGATATGTCCCTTGATACGCGTCACGGGCACCATGGAGTGCTCACGGTGATCGACAATCAAATTGCGCTCTCGCCCCATGCCGCCGCAAACGATAGCACCCGCAATATCATCAAGGTCCCTAATCTCGTAACCAAATCCATGGCCAAGCGCCTCATGATGAGCCCGATGCCGTCGAAGCGTCTCCATATAAGTGTCCGAAAGATAGTACTTCGGGCTAATCGGAGCTTCCTCCATAATGTCTCGAATTACCTTTTTTCGACCAGCGTGCGTGGGAAATATAAATTCACGAGGAGCAATGTCTTTCCTAAACGCGACGATGTAAATACGCTCACGATTTTGGGGAACTCCAAAATTCTTCGAATTAAGCACCTTGTAAAAAGGCACATATCCGTCTTCTTCCAATGCGCCCAAAATGGTTTTGAACGTGCGCCCTTTATCATGGATAGGCAAACCCTTCACGTTTTCGCAAAAGATAACCTTCGGCTTGTTGAGCCTGTCGGTGCAAATTCGCAACGTATCAAAAAAGAGTGTTCCGCGTGCTCGACCTTTATAGTCGTCTTCGAAGCCTTTGCGGCGTCCCGCTAAACTAAACGCTTGGCACGGGAAACCTGCAAGGCATATGTCGAAATCGGGGACTTCAGAGGCGTCGATTTTCGTAATATCGCCAGCGATTTCAAAAGCGTCATTAAAGTTCGCACGATACGTTTTACAAGCAGGCTCATCAAATTCGCTTGCAAAAACTGTCTCTATGTCATCGTCAAACGCCTGGTCAAAGCCCATGCGGATTCCGCCGATACCAGCAAATAAGTCAATAGCTTTATATACCGTCATTTTTCTCCTACAACGATATAGAATTCTCAAAGGAATCTCGAATTCTATCATGCTTTTGGGCCTAAATTATACTCACAAGGCTGTGCGATAAATCAGCGCATGACGAGACACACCGCAACGGGACAACACATGAACTCAGCTTAGCCCGTTTTGTCGTAATCACAAACTCATACCACCGATAACTATAAGCATCCAAATGCGAGCGGGGGCCTTGCTTTGAAGGCCCCCGTTGTCGGCGTCGTTCGCTCTCTTCGTTCGCTATTGCTGCGCGTCCCAGATGGCTCCCGTCTTGTGCCAGTTGTTGAAGTCGGTGGCCCAGCCGGTGATGTCATATTCCACGATGGAGACGTCGTTTTTACCGTCGCTCGTCGTCGTGTAGAACTTACGCACGCGATTGTCGAACGGCACTTGCGCGAGCGTTTCGCCGTACTTGGACGAGTCACCGCCAACAGCCTGAATGATGGTCGGCTGCACGTTCACGTGCGCGACTGGCGTCGACACCGTCTTGATCGGCTGTGCGTCCGCCTCGGCCGATTGCGCCGGCTTGTAGAACATGATCGCGTTCGATGAGGAATCCCAATCCTCGTAGATACCCCAATCACCGTGGTCGCTCGTCACGAGAATAGCGGTGTTGTCGTAAAGCCCCATGTCCTTCAGCTGACGGATGTACTCGGAAAGCATCTTCAAGCTGCCGCGAATCTGACGGATCGCATCGGAGTTGTCCGTGCCGATGTCGTTACCGTTCTCGTCGAGGTTGAACGGATAGTGGCCGCCAAGCAAATGAATGAAGCGGAAAGCACCCGTCTCGCCGTCGTCAGTCGCGGAAAGCTTCGTCGTCTTGAGCTTGTCGTAATAGGCCCCGTCGTTCATCGTGTACAGGGTGCTCTGCTGCACCTCCCCGTCGTCGCTTTCCACCTGCAACGTCATGCCATTGTTGACCTCGTCGGTGTAGAACCAGAAATACGGCTTGAACGCCCACGGCAAATCGCGATACATCGCGCACTTCCACAACGTGAAGAGGGTGCCCTCTTGGTCGAGCAACGAGGGGGAATCCTCCTGGTTCATGGGATGATAATTCATAGTGAGGCCCGCCACATGGCGCTGCACGTCCTCGCTCGAATATTCGGTCCCAAACGTGTCGGTGTAGATGCCCATGCTGTAGCCGGCGTTATGAATATCGTCGAGATACGTGCTGCGCTCATAGCGCGTAGCGAGGTACTGCGAGAAGAGCTCGCCCTGCTGCGGCAGCTGGCCGGTCAAGAGGAACGGCACGCCGTAGCGCGTGGGAACCATGGAGCCCGCAACATTGTTGTACCAGGTGAATCCCGTCCAGTCGTTGAATTCCTCCGGATGCTCCTGCATGATCTGGGACATCTGCTTCGTGTCGGTGAAGTCGAGCACGAAGACGATGACGTTGCTTTTCTCGGAAACGGTGAACAGGCCGTCCTCAGTCATGCGCAAGTCAGCGACATTCACCTGATCAGGCTCTTTCGTGGCCGCCTCGAATGCGCCCGATGCGAACAGACTACCCACGCCGACTCCCTGCACGATGATGAGCGCAAGGGAAAGCGCAACCGCGCCGCCGCGCGCGAGGCTCGTCTTCAAATGTCCCACAACAAGGGGGATCGCCACGATGATGATCCACACCACGGTGCTCACCAGCATGATTGACGTGTAATCACCCCAGTTCACCGACTTACCGTCCGCGGTGGGCAGCTCCGAGTTCAACAGGAGCACCTGAACATAGGCGGCAACGCCGAGCGCAAACAGGAAGAGCAGCACGATATCGAATGCCCTGCCGCGCAGAAGCGACACGGCAAGCGCGAGAACCACCGCAACCACAACGCCTGCAACTGCGAAGATCGGCCAGATGTCGGAGAGGCCGAACACAAGATCGGCCCCAGCGCCGGCAACGATTTCATACGGCGGAACCACGAGCAGGGTAAACGAGAAGAACGCGCACACTATGAGCGCGCAAACCACGCGCACGCCCCATTTTGCGCGAGGATAATCGTCAGATGCGCGCCCCTTTCGGGAAGCCTTCTTCGAAGACATCGACTCCGCATCGGCGGCAATCTCGCCAGGCGCGAGGATGGGCTTGCCGTCCTCGTCGAGCCTGTGAACCGGCGCTTCCACCACCTTGCCGACATTCTCGTCGATTTTAAGCATCTTGAAGAGCACCTTGCGCGTACGGCGAAGCGCCACGCCGAGCACGGCAGAAAGCGCGACCGCGACGCCGGCGAGCGCCTGAATCGTGTAGGTCATGACCGAAGGGTCGACATACGCGTAGGCGGGCGTTATCCATGCAAGCGAAAGCACACCTGCGACCAGCGCAAACGAAAAGACGTCGAACGCGCCCACAATAAGACGATTACGCTTCATGGCGGCCCGCCTTCCTCGCATGCATCCCACGCGCTTCGCTGCCGTCGTGCTTTCCCATGCGCTCCCCCTCATTATGCGACGCCGCTTCGGCATCGGCCGCCGCGCGCTCAGCCGCGGCAAGAGAGTCGTCGGACACACCGCCGTCGCGCTTGGATTCCTGAATGTCTATCATGCGATCAAGCAGGTAGCGCCCTGCCACTTCCCCACCATGCCCGACGTTGAAGATGAAGCTGTCGAGCACCTTGTTGATACGGTCGCTCCACGCGTAGCGCTTCGCGAGCATCTCCTCGGCCACATCGCCGAAGGTGGCCGCGTCCTCGGGACGGATCGACACGCCGACCTCGCTGCGCAGCGCGATGTCGGTCGGCTCGATGCCAAGTTCCTTCCAGTCGGGGTTGCCCACCTTCATCGGGGTGTCAATGAAGATGGCAGGTTTGCGCGTCGAGAAGCAGAACTCGCAGAAGATCGACGACCAGTCGGTCACGAGAATGTCGGAGGTGAAGACGGTCTTGTTCGAGCTGAAATCGTGCTCGAAGTACAAATCGGACTCGGGGACGTCTGCCCAACGTGCCAAAAGGGCGTTCCACCTGGCGGAATAGCGCTTCGTGTATTCGGGGTGCGGGCGCACGATGACGCGCATGCCGCGCCCGAGCACGCTTTTCAGCATGTCGTCGATGCAGGTGTCGAGGATGTTGCCCTCCTGCCACGACGGCGCAATGAGCACCACATCCCGCCGTGACGGGTCGCGCTCAACGGCGGAGGCGGCGAGCTCGTATTCGGCAATCTCGCGATCGAGCAGGTCGTAGCCGCATTCCACAAGATTTTTGCGCTTGGTGCCGTAGAGCTCCTCGGCACGGCGCAGCTCGCGCACCTGATGAGGGCCCGCGCACAGCACCGTGTCGTAGTGGTCGTAAGCGCCCTTCTGGGGCGTGAGATGGGTCGAGGTCATGTGGTGGAACATGAACACGTACTCGATGTCCTTGCGGATATAGGAGCGCTTGATGTAGTAGTTCTCCAAGTCCTCGAGCGTGGACACGACCAGATCGGCGTCCATCTTCATCATGAGCGTGATGATCTTGCGCTGCCCGATGTAATAGGGCTTCAGGCGCGGCTCGGCCTCGGCCAGCTTGAACACCTGGTCGTTGGGGTCGTTCGTCACGTAGTGGATGTCGGCGTCGGAATGCGCGAGCAGCCACTCGATCGCGCCCTGGAAGTACTTGTAGAAGCCGCTTCCCTCGGAATAGAAGACGATGTGCTTACCGACGATCTTGAAGAAACGCTTGTAGTCGGCCTTCTCGCGCTTGGCAAGCGGGTCGCGCTCGTACCATTTCTTCTTGGGGCCCGAGAAGTTCTCGAGCTCCTCAAGCTCGGCGCGGCTTGCCTCGAGGTCCTCGTAGTCGATGTATTTTGCAGGCTTCACCAGGACGTTCGCGAGCGCCTGGATGGCGATGGATGTCAGGTTCGAGCACACCCAGTAGAAGCCCATGCCCGTGGCGACGAACACGCCCAAGATGAAGGAAAGGCCGATGGACAGGCCGTTCGTCATGTTCTTCTCCGCACGCGACTGCTCGCGCTGCAGCGGGTTGATGCGGTTCTGCGCGAAGCCCATGATAATGGCGGAAAGCCCCGCGAAAAGCGGCATGATCCACGCCGCGCCGCCGTCCTCGAAGGGAATTTGGCCCAAGAACTCCGTGCCCGGCGCGCCGCCGTCGGTGATCGTGTGGATGACGTCGACCAGGCCGAACAGGATGATGATTTGTACAGCAAGCGGAATCAGGGAGAGCATCGGGTGGTAATGCTGCTCCTTGTAGAGCTTGTTCTGCTCCTCGCCGATCGTCTCGCGGTCGCCGTAGTACTTCACTTTCAGGCGATTCAAGGCGGGCATAAGCTGCACCATGACGATCGAGTTCTTCTGACACCAAAGCGACATCGGGATGAGGATGATCTTCACGATGATGGTGAACAGCAGGATGGCTATCCACCAATTGCCGCTTATCGCGTAACAGGGCTGCAAGATGAGCGAGAGCAGCCATGCAAGTGCTTCCATGCGAGCATGTCCTTTCGCATCGCGCGCTGCGAGCGCGATGAAGTGAAATCGAGGCAAAACTGAGGTAAAAACGCAGAATTAGAATAGTACTACAAATCATGCCGTATGAGCGCCCAATCACGTACTGGGGCGTACTAAATCCGTATACACTCCGTTCGGCTCGATGCGACGATTCCCTTCGGAGGTGCGACGATGTCCTTCCTCCGATGATGCAACGTCAGTCCCCCTCCAAGATGTCGCCGCTACCGTTTATGGAGGAGAAGCGCGATTGGCTGCGACCATTGTTTCTATCATGTTAATTAGAGGCAACGGAGCCGTTGCGCAAACTTATAATGGCCGCGGTTGGGAACAAGTAAACCCCGAGGAGGTTACATGAGTTACGTCCAGAGAATTATCGACCAAGTTAAGGCGAAGGACCCCGATCAGCCCGAGTTCATCCAGGCCGTCACCGAGGTCATGAGCACTCTCGAACCGGTCATCGAGGCGCATCCGGAATACGAGGAAGCAAAGATTCTCGAGCGCATCGTCGAGCCCGAGCGCATCATCCAGTTCCGCGTTCCGTGGGTTGACGACAAGGGTGAAGTCCAGGTCAACCGCGGCTTCCGCGTCGAGTACAACTCCGCAATCGGCCCCTACAAGGGCGGCCTGCGCTTCAACCCCACGGTTTATCTGGGCATGTTGAAGTTCCTGGGCTTCGAGCAGATCTTTAAGAACGCGCTGACCACGCTGCCGATGGGCGGCGGCAAGGGCGGCTCCGACTTCGACCCGAAGGGCAAGTCCAACAACGAGATCATGCGCTTCTGCCAGTCGTTCATGACCGAGCTCTACCGCCACGTTGGCCCGAACACTGACGTTCCCGCAGGTGACCTGGGCGTCGGCGGCCGCGAAGTCGCTTACATGTTCGGCCAGTACAAGCGCATCTGCAACGAATGGACCGGCGTGCTCACCGGCAAGGGCCTCTCCTTCGGCGGCTCGCTCGCCCGCACCGAGGCAACCGGCTACGGCCTTGTCTACTTCGTCGACGAGTACCTCAAGAGCAAGGGCGACTCCTTCGAGGGCAAGAAGGTCGTCGTGCACGGCTCCGGCAACGTGGCCATCTACGCAATCCAGAAGGTCTCGCAGCTTGGCGGCAAGGTGATCGCCTGCTCTGATACCCACGGTTGGGTCGAGGACCAGGAAGGCATCGACTACCAGGTGCTCGAGCACGTCTACAACAAGAAGCGTTCCGGTCACGACAAGGGCGTTACGCTCGCGATGTACGTTGACGAGCGCCCGAACGCGACATGGCATGAGGAGGATGGCCGCGGCGTGTGGCAACTCCCCTGCGACATCGCACTCCCCTGCGCCCGTGAGAACACCCTTGGCATCGAGGACGCGAAGGCCCTCGTCGCGAACGGCTGCAAGGCGGTCGGCGAAGGCGCCAACATGCCGACCACGATCGAGGCGACCGAGTACTTCCAGAACAACGGCGTCGCATTCTTCCCCGGTAAAGCGGCCAACGCGGGCGGCGTGCTCGTGTCCGGCCTGGAGATGAGCCAGAACGCCGAGCATCTTTCCTGGACCTTCGAGGAGGTCGACGGCAAGCTCGAGACGCTCATGCGCGGTATGTTCCACAACGTCGACGACACGGCGAAGGAATACGGCCATGAAGGCAACTTCGTGATGGGCGCCAACATCGCCGGCTTCAAGAAGGTTGCCGACGCCATGATGGCTCAGGGCATCGTGTAAGCACCAATTTCAAGCAATCCTTTTGGGAAGGCGGGTCCCTTGCGCAGGAACCCGCCTTTTTCATTGCCTGAAGTCCCGAAAACGGGGCAGGCAATCCCTTTCCCCCTTGTATCTTGGCCGTGCGGTGCACATGTGCGCACCGTTTGGGCCGCTGGTCACTTCGTAAACGTGACCTCGCAAGGCACAATATCGATAGAAGCTGGCTTCGTCGGGAAGGGCGGAGTGCGAAGCGGCTTGCACGATGCAACGGGAAAGGGAGTGATGAATATGTTGAAGCCCATGATGAGGAAGGTCGCGCTCGGCGTGCCCGCCGTTGCGCTGACGGCAGCCCTTGCGTTCACGATGGCCGGCTGCGGCGGTGGCGCCGAGGAGCAGAAGAAGGCGAGCGACGACACGGCAACGACACAGCCCGCGGAAGAGCCGAAGGCTGAAGAGACCCCAGAGCCCGCCGTTGAGGCCAAAACCGGCGTCGACTACCCTTCGTACAGCTTAGAGCCAACTGATGGCTGGAAACCCGGCACCAGATCGATGAACGAGAAGTACGAAGAGTGCGAGTTCACGCTCGGCGATGACACCTTCGCCTTCATCGACATTCGCACGTACAAGACCGAGCCGATGACCGAAGCGGAAGCCAGAATGGGCTCCAAGAAAGACGGCACCATCGACGAAGTCGACGTCAACGGCATCACCTGGGTGCGTCACACCGCGTCCAATGGCACCGTTAACCTGTTCACCAAGGCACCTTCCGGAATGACGGTCGGCGTGGTCATAGGCTCCAAAGTCGATTGGAACGACGCACTGCCCATGATCGAGAACATCATCTTGAAGTAGCGACGACCCACCCAAAGAGGAGCGTCGATTGACCAAATGCAGGAGCCCCGAATAGCCTGACCCTTTTCGGGAAGGCGATTCACGAAGCGACCCCGCCGAATGCGCGATTGCACGAGGCGGGGTCGCTTGCTGTTACGGTCGCCGCTCATTGTCGGGCGGCAGAGATAACCCCGGAGAATTACAGCTCGGAGATAGTCTTCGCGGAGACGACATTGCTCGGCGAGATGAGAATCGCCCCGACCGAGCCGATCTTCGGCGTACTCACGTAGAAGGCGCCGTTCCTCGATTCGCCCATCGACGAGATCGTCGAGTCTGCCGTGGTGACGACGATGTCGATGTTCTCGGCATTCTTGAGATACGACTCCTCGGGACAAAGAGCAATGACGTAGTCTACCTTTTGATCGGTGAAGTACTTCACCTTCTCATCGATAAGGATCCTCGAATACTCGCGGGTGACCGAGAAGATGCCGTAGCGCTTGCCGCCGCGCTTCAGAATCGTTCCCTCTTCATAGGCGGACAGATCGCTCGTATGAAGCGAGATGACGTTTGCGCCCTTGGCCTGGTAGAGTTCATCGACATCGGAGAGCGCGACCGGTTCCTTCTCCTTTTTGTGCCCCGCAAGGGGCGCAGCGGAGCTCGCCTGGGAATCTAAGGTTCCACCAGGGGAAACAGTTGCAGAAACCCCTTCCCCGGCAGTGCTTTCCCCTACGACGCCTTCGGACGCAGAGCCTTCCGCAGCAGCAGGTTCCGACGCAATCGAAACTCCCTGATCGACAGAGCCGGTGCCCTGCGCGCTTGCGCTCGTTGGGGAAGCTGAATTTACACTCGAGCCACCCTGAGAAGAAGCAACCTGTTTGTCGGAAGACGAGGCGGCGGAAGATGCCAGGCCGTTTTCCGAAGAGGAAGCAGAGGCTTGATTGCCGTCGGAGGAGGATGAAGAGGAAGCGGGGGCTTGACCATCCCCCGCCTTCGAGTCCCCGGGAAGCGATTCGGCATCACCCGCATTCTTTGAGCTAGCGAAGCCGTTGGCAGCTGATGCCGCAGAAGCCGTCGATTGCGCGGCGCTTTCTTCCTCTTCGATGGTTCCCTCGTAGACGATGGCGGTGTAGCCTTCCATGTTACCGAACGCATCGTCGATGTTCGAGGCGGTGACGTTCCATGAATGGCCAGCAAACACGTAGCCGAACAGGATACACCCCATCCCAATAGCAAGGATGAGGAACACGATGAGCGCGATTTTCTCTCGGGATGTCTTTTCCATAGCAGCGTTCATTATAGGCAAACGAGCATGAGCTGCCAGCCCCCATCTCCCGAAGACAGACAATCTCGACGCTCTACCGCTCTAACGGAGGCGAGCAAGCGCACCCCATCAGGCGCAATTCGCAAACAAGGCATTAGGAGGCATGGACATGCGAGCTTCTCGAATCAGCTTTCGCCCCTCGAGAGCTTCACTTTCCGCGTCGCCACGCGCTCCGTAAGCGCAGGGGTATGGGAGACGAGCAGCATACCGGCACCTTCCCGCTCGGCATAGTCCAGCAGCACGCGCCAGATATGAGCTTGCGTGACCGCATCCAGCATCGTGGAAACTTCGTCGCAGATGAGGTAGCGCGGGTGCGTGGCAAGCGCGCGGGCTATGCAGAAGCGCTGCAGCTCGCCGCCGGAGAGCTCATGTGGGTAGCGCAGCATCCACTCATCGCGAATCCCCAGGTTGTCGAGGAGTTCTTGCGGCACGTCGCCCGCTTCCGCCAGCGTTTTGCGCATGCGCAGGCGCGGATCGACCGCCTGCTCAGGATGCTGCTGGATCAGCTGCACCGGGCAAACTCCGCGACGCGGAAGCGGCCGACCATCAAGCAGTACCTCGCCAGCCTGCGGACGCTCGAACCCAGCAAGCACGCGGCACAGCGTGGTCTTGCCAAACCCCGAGGGAGCCTGAAGCGCTACGTGCTCGCCGGGCTCGACTTGCAGGCTGAACCCGCTGTACAGGGGTTTTGCGCCGGGGTAACCGAACGTGATGTCTCGAGCCTCTAGCACGGGAAACCTCCCTTGCCAACCGATGCGTTGCCGCTGCCTTGCTCGTCCGTGCTCGCCGTAGCCGCGAAATCGTGCTCGGGAAGGGCATGCCACAGCGCGCGGGTGAACGGGTCGCGCAGAAGCGCGGGGTCGGCGAAGTTCGCGACCGCCGTCTCTTCCACCACGGTGCCATCCTTGAACACGGCAACGCGATCGGCAACGCGCAGCGCGAGCTCGATATCGTGCGTGATCAGCAGCACGCCGTTGCCCTCGTTGGCGAAGGCACGAAAGTCGTCCAGCGCTCGGACCGCGAGGTCGAGGTCGAGCCCAGGCGTTGGCTCGTCGGCCACGATCACCCGCGGGTCGTCCATGAGCGCGCAGCAGAGCAGCACGCGGCGCGCCATGCCGCCAGAAAGCTCATGAGGGTAAAGGCGCGCAACCTCGGGACCGAGCCCGTAGCGCTCGAACAGCTGCTCGCGGCGCGCTTTGCGCTCGGCCTTCGACAGCGCGTTCGCGAAGCCTTCGACCTGTTTCCCCACGCGCATCATGGGGTCCAAATGGCTCACGCTTTGCGGCACGAGCGACAACCCATGCCCGCGCAGCGCGCGCAAGCCTTCTGCGTCTTTGCGCTCGCCGTCGAACCAGATGCGCCCCGTCACCGTAGCGTTCGGCTCGAACAACCCCAACACCGCATCGGCGAGAAGCGTCTTGCCCGAGCCCGATGCGCCCACCACAGCCACGATCTCGCCCGCGTGGACGGCGATGCTCAACCCGTGGAGCACCTGGGCATCGCGCTGCTTCGCCTGGAAGTAAGGCGCATCCTCGTCGTACATGCAAAAGCTCACGTTCAAATCCTCGACCTGTAAAAGGTGGTGCCCGCCGTCATGGTGCGACGTCGCCGCATGCGTGTGATGATGGTGCGACTGCGCATCCTCGTGCGCGGTTTGCTCGTGAGCGATCGCGGCAGCCTTGTTCGCCGAAGCCGCTTGCGCAGCCGCGCCGTCGTTTGCATTCTCCAACATCTTCCCCACCTATTTCTGCGCCGTATGCGGGTCAACGAGCTTTCGCAAGCTCTGACCAGCCACATCGAAGAGCAGCACCGTCGTCATGAGCGCCAATCCCGGAAACACGGCAAGCCACCAGGCACCCGTCGATAGGTAGCTCATCGACTCACTCAAGATCACGCCGATCGCCGGCTGCTCGGGCGGCAAGCCGAAGCCGAGAAACGTGATTGCCGCCTCATGAAGGATGGCATGCGGAAAGAGCAGAATAAGCCCCACCACGAACTGCGGCAGCACATAGGGCACCATATGGTGCAACGCGATGCGCGCCGGGCTTTGCCCCAACTTGCGCGCAACTTCGACGAACTTCGACTCGCGGCATTGCAGCACCTCGGCACGAACGACGCGCGCAAGGCTCGGCCAATGCGTCACGGCAACGCCGATGGTCACGCCCCAGAAGCCCTTCCCGATTGCATAGGAGATGAGCACCAGAAGCACGATGTGGGGAACGCCCATCATGAGGTCGATCAGCCAGCTGATCACGGCATCGACGCGTTTTCCGCCAAGCGCAGCAGCACACCCGAGCACGAGTGCGATAACCGACGAGACGGTGGCCGCCAGCAAGCCCACCAGCACGCTTGTGGACAGGCCCGCAAGCGTGCGCGAAAGCATGTCGCGACCCATCCAGTCGGTGCCGAAGGGGTGGGCAAGCGAGGGTGCCAGATTCTTCGCGGTGAAGTCCGTGACCGTCGCCTGACTGTAAAGCACAAGCCCCGACGCCACCACAATGGCGAGCGCGCAGGCGGCCGCGATGCACGCGACAAGCGTGGTTGCCCGATTACCGCGCGAACGCTGCACGGGAGTATGGAGAACCTCTTCCATCAAGCCCTCCCCTCGCCGACGCGCATGCGCGGATCGAGCACGCCATAGAGAATATTAGCCAGCAGGTTGCCGCCGAACACGAGTGCGGCACTCACGAGCGCGATGCCCGCGAGAAGCGCCACGTCGCCGCCCAACCCTGCGGTCACAGCCGCCTGCCCCAGGCCGGGATAAGAAAACACCTGCTCTACCAGCACCGACCCGCCAAAGATTTCAGAGATGAACGCACACTGCAGCGTGACGGCCGGCAACGCGACGTTGCGCAAGCCGTGGTGTATGATCACACTCAGCTCCGACTCGCCGCGTGCGCGTGCGAAGCGCACGTAGTCGCTTTCCAGTACATCAACCACCTTCTCGCGCGTATGGAGCGCGATGTTTGCTACGCCCGTCACCGAGAGTGTGAGCGCGGGCAGCACCAGGTGATGCACGGCATCGGCCAACGTCACGTCCGCCGCCGACACGCCGATGGGCACGGAGAACCCGATGGGGAACCAGCCTAGCTGCACGGCGAACACCATCAAGATGAGCAAGCCGAGCCAGAACGTGGGAGTCGAAGCCAAAAGAAAGCAATAGCTGCGAACCACTCGGTCGAGCGCACCGCCGCGACGAGCGCCCGCAGCAACGCCGAGCGCGAACCCCAACACGCCGCTGAACAGCCACGCGATGCCCATGAGCGCCAACGAGTTGGCGGCTCGGTGCGCAATGACCTCGGATACCGGCGCATTGAACCTGAGCGATGTTCCCATGTCGCCCTGCAGAAGGGCACCTGCCCAGTTGGCAAAGCGCTCCCAAAACGGCACGTCGCCGCCCCAGTAACTCGCCAGCTGAGCGCGTTTGGCCTCCGACATGTTCACATACGCGGCCTGCCCCACGTTCGCCTGCACGGGGTCGATCGGCGACATGCTCACCAGCGCGAACACCACCAACCCCACGGCAAGCATCAGCAGTGCGAACCGCACGATATGTCGAACAAGATATTTCGCCATGCGAAGCTACGCCTACCAGCTCCACTTGTCGACGTTGTTCACGATCGACCAGCCATGCCCATGCGGATGCGGCTTCTGGTCGGCGACCTTCAAGCCATCGGCAACGAAATACAGGTGGTCGACGTTGGCGAACCACACCCACGTGGCAGCGCCTTGCGGAGCCACGCCGTTCTCGCCGTCCCACATGGCAAGCTTCCACTCGTTGTACGAATCGGCGATCACAGGGTTGGCCAGCGCGGCGTTCAGATGCGCGTCCACCGCCTCGTTCTCGTAGCACGCGTAGTTGCCATTGCCCGTCGAGTAGTTCAGGTTGTAGATCTCGATCGGGCTGTTCGAGCCCCAGCCCCACACGACGGGGTCGCTGAACTGGTGCCGGTAGATGTCGTCCCAGCTTGCACCCTTCGGCGACACTTTGATGCCAAGCTTGCCCATCTGGTTGGCAAACTCCATGGCGATGGCCTGGCGCACCGAGTCGGACGCCGAGTAGTACAAATCGAACGCTGCCGGCACGCCGTCCTTCATGCGAACGCCGTCGGACCCGAGCGCCCAGCCCGCCTCGTCGAGCAACGCCTTGGCGCGGGAAATATCCTGCTCGCATCGCATATCGTCAGACGACCAGGGCATATTGTCGCTCACACTGTACGCAACCTCGCCATAGCCGTTCAAGACGTTGTCGATAAGCGTCTGACGGTTCACGCCATAGTTGATGGCGCGGCGCAACGAGAGGTCCTGCGTGACGTCGTTGCCTGCGGGATACTCCTCGCCCGTCTGCTTCTTCGTAGCGCCCGCCGCGATGGTGGGAAGGGAGATTCCGCGCGAGTCTACCGATGCGCAGTTCAGCAGGTCGTAGCCCGTCGGCTGCTGGTCGGCGTAGGTGGCCACCGTATAGGCGACGTCCACCTGGCCAGAGCGAGCCGCCGCAAGGCTTGCGTCCTCTTCCATGAACACCACCACGACGCGATCGATTTTCGGGGCATCGCCGTAGTAGTCGGGATTGGCCTTCAAGATAACCTGCTGTCCGTGGTCCCATTGCTCCAGCATGTAGCGGCCGCTGCCGATCGGGTTGGTGCCGTAATCACTGCCGTGTCCACCATCGGGAACGATGCCGATAACGGCCAACGTGTACAGGAACGCGTTGAAGGGCTTGTTCAGATGGACTTCACACGTTTCGTCGTTTACGGCGACCGCCTTGTCCACCATAGTCAGATCGCACTCGCTGGCCTCGCTGTTCGCAACGCCGTTGATCGTATAGGCCACATCATGCGCCGTGAGCGCCTTGCCGTTGGTGAACTTTGCGTCCGTGCGAATGGTGAACGTCCACGTGAGGCCGTCGTCACTGCAGGAATACGCCGTCGCGAGATCGTTTTCGAAGCCCATATCGGCCGTCGTGGTCAGAAGCGTGGACTGGATAAGCGGCTCATGCACATGCTCGCCGCAGCCCCAGGAGACGAAGGGGTCGAAGCCAGCGGCGGGCTCGCTGCTCACGGGCATGGAGACGGTTACCTGCGATGCGTGTCCCTCGCTCTTCGAAGTGGCGCCCTTATCCGAGCTGCCCGAGCCCGAATCGCTTGCGCACGCGCTCAACATGCCGCCGAAGCCCACCGCAGCCGCGCTCACGCCTGCCGCCTGCAAAAACGTTCGCCTTGAGAAGCTTTTCATCGAGATGTCCTTTCATCGGCCAAGCAGAGCGCGCAGCTGATGCGTTACCGGCGCACCTGCTTAGTGTTACGGGATACAAATCTGTAACACACTATAACAAACGAGAGACAATCATGGTGTTACGAATCCCAATTACGTAACTCTACTACGCGAGCGGTCCCAATAAGTGGACACGCGGCCAGGATGCCGCGGGAGGTGCGGAAAACCTACACCCCCTCGTGCTATTTCCTGAGCATCTTCGAGCCCTCGCCCAAGGGCCTTGCCCTAATCGCTTGGAGAGCCCCGCTCGCGGAGTCGGCATCACAAGGCGCCTCCTCCTCGCGCTGCGTCACGAGCAGCACCATGATCACGATGAGCGCGCAGCCGGCAATGTCGAAGGGAGTGATGGGCGTTCCGAGCCAGAGCGTGGAGAACGCCATCGCCGCAACCGGCTCGATACTGCCGACAAGCCCCGCGCGCATGGGGCCCGCAAGTTTCACACCCTGCAAGAACAGCAGGTAGGCGAAGAACGTGCCGATGATTACCAGCGCCGCCATGGCGGCGACGATACCGGGAGTCACTTCGACGTGCATGTTCCACGGCTGCACTACGGCGTTTGCGATGATCGCCGCCATCGTCATGGAGACCGTCGTGGTGACAACGCTCCCCCATCGCTCAAGCAAGCGCACCGGCATCATCGTGTAGAAGACGAGCGCACACGCAGATGCCACACCCCACATGAGCGCCTCGGCGGGAATGGCGAGCATGCCGAGGTTTCCCTTCGTCGCGATGCAGATTGTGCCGACGATGGCCAAAACGACGCCCAAAAGCTCGCGGCGCATCGGGGCGCGGCGAGCTTTCACGCAGGTGATGAGCATGATGAGGATGAGGCCGCATCGCTCGAACACGGTCGCCGTGCCCGCATTGCTGACAGAGATACACCCCTGGTAGCACACCTGGACAAGCAGCACGCCGAAAATGGAGAACACGAGAAGGCATCCCAGCTCGCGGGGCTGTTTAAGCAGGCAAAGGAGCTGCTCGCGATGCGTTGCCGCGCAAAAGACCAGGTAGAGCAACGAGGCGAACACAAGGCGCACGCATACGTTCCACGCTAAGGAAACGCCGTAGATATCCATGAGCAGTTGCGCACACGTGCCGGAAAAGCCCCAGCATATGGCACCGGCCGCCGTGAGCAGAACGCCCTTCGCGACCGAACTACCCCGCATGATCGCCCAGCATCTTCTTGAGGAACTTTCCAGTAAAGCTACCTTCCACCTGCGCTACCTCTTCAGGCGTACCAGTGGCGATGATCGTTCCGCCCCGCTCGCCTCCCTCAGGGCCCAAGTCGACGATATGGTCGGCGGACTTGATGACGTCGAGATTGTGCTCGATGACGAGCACCGTGTTGCCGGCGTCAACCAGGCGCTGCAGCACGACGAGCAGCTGGCGCACGTCTTCGAAGTGCAAGCCCGTCGTCGGCTCGTCGAGGATATAGAACGTCTTTCCCGTGGAGCGCTTCTGAAGCTCGCTTGCAAGCTTGACGCGCTGGGCTTCGCCGCCTGAAAGTGTCGTTGCCGCCTGACCAAGACGAATGTAGCCAAGTCCCACGTCGAACAGCGTCTGGAGCTTACGCTTGATGCCGGGGATGTGCTCGAAGAACGCAAGCGCGTCCTCGACCGTCATGTCGAGGACCTCGGCGATGTTCTTCCCACGATAGGTGACCTGGAGCGTCTCGCGGTTGTAGCGCTTCCCCCCGCAAACCTCGCAGGGAACGTACACGTCGGGAAGGAAGTGCATCTCGATTTTAATCTGGCCGTCGCCTTTGCAGGCCTCGCAGCGGCCGCCGCTCACGTTGAAGCTGAAGCGACCCGGGGCATATCCGCGTGCCTTCGCCTCCTGCGTCGAGGAGAACAGGGCGCGAATGTCGTCCCACAGCCCGATATAGGTGGCAGGGTTGCTGCGCGGGGTTCGACCGATAGGGCTTTGGTCGATGTTGATGACCTTGTCGATCGACTCGAGCCCGGTGATCTTGCGGTACGCGCCCGTGCGCCGGTGCGCATGGTTCACGCGGTTGGCCAGGGCAGGCGCGAGCGTATCGGTGATAAGCGAGCTTTTGCCCGAGCCAGATACGCCGGTGATCACGGTGAACGTGCCAATGGGCACCTCAAGCGTGACGTTTTTCAGGTTGTTCTCCGAAGCACCCGTCATCTTGATGGACCCGCGCTTGGGATGGCGGCGGGTCTGGGGCACCTCGATCTTACGACGGCCCGACAGATAATCCGCCGTGAGCGAGCGCTTCGCCTTCATAATCTGAGCGGGAGTTCCCGCCGCGACCACTTCCCCGCCGCGCTCGCCCGCGCCCGGCCCCATGTCGACCACGAAGTCGGCGCTGCGGATGGTGTCCTCGTCGTGCTCGACCACGACGACGGTGTTGCCGAGGTCGCGCAGGTGCTCCAACGTTGCGATAAGCCGCTCGTTGTCGCGCTGATGCAAGCCAATCGAAGGTTCGTCTAAGATATAGAGCACGCCCATAAGCCCCGCGCCAATCTGCGTGGCGAGGCGGATGCGTTGAGCCTCGCCGCCCGACAGCGTAGCGGTGGCGCGCTCGAGCGTCAGGTAGTCGAGTCCCACGTCCACGAGGAACTTCAGTCGCGCCTTGATCTCCTTCACGATGGGCCCCGCAATGCGCTCGGCCTGGCCCGAGAACGAAAGGCCGCTGAAGAACGCGTAGGAATCGGCGGCCGACATCTCCGTCACATCGTGGATGGACTTGCCGCCCACGGTGACGGCGAGAATTTCGGGCTTCAAGCGCTTACCGTGGCAGGTCTGGCAGGGCACCGTCGCGAAATACTGCTCGAGGCGCTCGCGCTGCGTGTCGGTCTGCGCCTCCTGGTAGCGGCGCATAACCGCAGCGAGCACACCTTCCCACTCGATGTCCCAGTACGTCTCGCGGCCGTCGACCGTGACGTAGTCGACGCGCACCTTCTCCTTGCCGAGGCCCGACATGATAGCCTTCTGCGCGCGGCGCGGCATATCCTCCCACGGCGTGGACGAGTCAACGCCCATGTGCGCCGCCACCGCCTTGATGACCTGCGGATAGTAGTTCCCCGTGCGAAACGGCGCGATGACGCCCTCATCGAGGGAAAGCGACGGGTCGGGCACCACAAGCGAGGGGTCGACCTCATCGCGGCTACCGATGCCCAAGCAGTCGGGGCAGGCGCCGTACGGTGCGTTGAAGGAGAAGTCGCGCGGCTGAAGCTCGTCCATGGAATGACCATGTTCGGGACAGGCGAGCGCGAGCGAGAAGAGGTGTTCCCCTTCGCCGAGCCCACCCGTAGCGCCGCTTGACGTACCGCCCGCCTCGCCCTGGGGCTTGCCGTCGGGGCCGAGCACCTGGACAAGCACGCGCCCCTCGGCGAGCTTCGTCGCGTTCTCCACCGACTCGGCGATGCGGGTCGTGGCGGATTTCTTCAGCACGACGCGGTCGACGACAACGTCGATGAAGTGCTTGATCTTCTTGTTCAAGGTGATGGGCTCGCCCGTGAGCTTCACGATTTCGCCATCGATGCGCACGCGGGAAAAGCCCTCCTTCGCAAGGTCGGCGAAGAGCTTCGTGAACTCGCCCTTGCGGCCCGTGACTACAGGCGCCATGATGATCGCGCGAGTGCTTTCATCGGCGGCGAGCGCGAGGATATCGTCGGTCACCTGGTCGGTCGTCTGCTTCTTGATGACGCGCCCGCACTCCGGGCAGTGAGGGATGCCCACGCGCGCGAACAGAAGGCGCAGGTAGTCGTAGATTTCAGTAGTGGTGCCCACGGTGGAGCGCGGGTTTCTCGAGGTGGTCTTCTGATCGATGGAGACCGCCGGGGACAAGCCGTCGATGCTGTCGAGGTCGGGCTTGCTCATCTGGCCCAGGAACATGCGTGCATAACTCGACAGGCTTTCCACATAGCGTCGCTGACCCTCGGCGTACATGGTGTCGAAAGCAAGGCTTGACTTGCCCGAGCCCGAAAGACCGGTTATGACGACCAGCTTGTCGCGCGGGATTTCCAAATCGACGTTTTTGAGGTTATGCTCGCGAGCGCCCTTGATGACGATCGAGTTTTGTCCCATGTTCCCTCATCTTCCAAAGATATCTGCGTAGCCGAACGATTGTATCGCAGCGCGCGCGAGGCCATCAACGAGAAAACATCTGTTCGCTAAAACGGCACAGGATGTTCGACGGACGGGATGCAGCCGCGTAACTTTCGATGGGACGTAGCTGTACCACCTTAGATGGGACGCGGTTGCACCGCCCTCGACGAGCCACCCAAGCCTTGCAGGCACGTGAGGGACCGCAAAACCCGCTTCCCCGATGGAGTTCCCTTGATGCCGCATTCCGTTTGCTACACTGTTAGCCATGGAAGACACATCGAAAACCCGAAAACGGCGAGAGCGCGAGAAGCGGACGGTTTCCCAGATGATCGCGCTGTATTGCGCCGCGAACCACAAAGATGAGCCGCGTGAGACCCGTGCAGTATGCGGGAAGCCCCTGTGCGCCGCATGCGCCGAGCTCGATGCGTACTGCGCGAAGCGCACGGAGCGCTGCTTGAAGATGCACGAGAAGAAGGATTGCAACTCGTGCCCCATCCACTGCTACGCGCCTGCGAAGCGCGAGGCGATTCGCGCCGTCATGCGCTTCTCAGGCCCGCGCATGCTCTTCGCCCACCCCGTAGCCGCTCTTCGACACCTCCTGGGAAAATGACTGACTAGCGAGGAAGCGCCTGGTCATGCACCTTCTTTAGCCGTTCCACCGACAGGTGCGTATACACCTGCGTGGTGGAAAGCTGAGCATGCCCGAGCATTTCCTGGACGCTGCGCAAATCGGCGCCACCGTTGAGAAGGTCGGTCGCGAAGGTATGGCGCATATCGTGCGGCGATAGGGAGTCGTCAAGCCCCGCCTCGCGCACCGTCGCCTTGAACATCTTGCGCATCGCATCGGTCTTCATCTGGTTGCCGCGCGTCGATACGAAGAAGTACGGGCACTCCTTGCCGTCGAGCAGCTTCGGGCGCGCCACGAGCGCATATCGCCTGAGGGAGTCCACGGCCAGATCGTGCAAGGGGACGATGCGCTCCTTCGAGCCCTTGCCGAACAGGCGCGCCTGCTTCTCGTCGAAGTCGATATTAACAGCAAGCAGGCCCGACGTCTCGGAGATGCGCGCGCCGCACGCATAGAGGAATTCGAGTATCGCCTGGTCGCGCATATCGGTAAGCGACTGCTCGCGGGGGCGCCCCTTCAAATCGCGCGAGGCGTGGACCGACAGCAGCCGTGCCATATCGCGCGGGCGAAGAACCTGCGGAAGGTGCTTTCCGCTCTTCGGCCCGATGAGCGCGCTCGCCGGATTGGCGTCAACGCGTCCTGTCACGTTCAGCCAGCGGAAAAACGTGCGCAGCGCCGAAAGGCGGCGGTTGACCGTCCTGCGCGAATAGCGCGCCGCATCGAGCTGCGCCAGATAGCGCCGCAGGTCTCGATGGCTTGCATGGAGTGCATCAAGCTTCTCGCGATAAGCCCACCGACCGTAGTCCCCTAAGTCGGTCCGATAGGCGCGAACGGTGTTACCCGAGGCGTTTCGCTCTGCAACGAGCGCATCGCAGAAGTCATCGATGGTGCATGAGACCACGACGTCAATCTGCTGTTCCTCAGCGACGGCCTCATCACCCGCCACGGAGGAAGATCGCTTGTTTTCCGCAGCCATGAGCTAACGCTCGCCCCCTTCTTCCGAAGGCAGGAGCCCGCGCTGGCGTAGCTGGCCGCAATAGCCTGCAAGCGCCTCGGACCCGCGGCGTGCGTAGGCCGCATAGCGCTCGCGCTTGTTGCGGATTCGCTCGTCAAGCGGGCGCATAATGCCGAAATTGACGTGCATCGGCTGATACCCCGTCGTCTGAGGGTCGGTCGCGTAGCCCATGAGCGCGCCGAACGCCGTATCCTCGGAAAGAGGAAGCGGCTTCTCGCCCGAAAGCTCGGCCACGACGGCGAGCGACGCATGGAGCCCCGAGCGGATGGCCTCGCAATAGCCTTCCGTGCCAGCGAGCTGCCCCGCCACATGGACGGGAACGCCCCACCGCGCCTCGATTTCCGGGCGGAACCTCAGGTTGGAGTCGAGAAGCGAAGGCGCGTTGATGAAGGTGTTGCGGTGCATGACCCCATAGCGCGCGAACTCGGCGCTCTCGAGCCCCGGGATCATGCGGAACACACGCCGCTGCTCGGGAAACGTGAGGTTGGTCTGGAAGCCGACAAGGTTGTAGCTTTCGCCATGGGCGTCCTCGGCGCGCAGCTGGAGCGCTGCCCAAGGCCTGCGACCCGTACGCGGGTCGGTAAGCCCCACGGGTTTCAAGGCCCCAAAACGGGGCGCGTCGATCCCCGTGCGGGCGATCTCCTCGATCGGCTGGCACGCCTGAAAGAGGTCCTTCGACTCGAATTCCCGTTTGATCACGCGCTCAGCCCCCACCAATTCCTGAGCGAAAGCCTCGTATTCCTCCTTGCTGAACGGGGCGTTCAGGTAATCGCCCGCGCCCTCCTCGTAGCGACTTTGGGAGAAGAGCTTCTCGCGATCGAGGGACTCCGCCATGACGACGGGCGCCGCAGCGTCGAAAAAGGCTAGGTTGTCAGAACCCGTTGCTTCGCACAGCGACTGGGCCAGATCGCCCTCGGTCAAAGGACCGGTGGCGACGATGAGCGCGTCGACGCCCACCGCCTCCTCATCGAGGCTCCTTGCGAGACGACGGGAGATCTCAATGCAAGGATGGGCGCAAAGGCGCGCCGTGACCTCGCCCGAGAACGCATCGCGGTCAACGGCGAGCGCGCCGCCCGCGGCAACCCGGTTGCGCATCGCGGCGTCGATGAGATGAGACCCAAGCGCGGAGAGCTCCGCTTTGAGCATTCCCGCAGCACTGTCGGGGTTGGTGCTCTTAAGCGAGTTCGAGCACACGAGCTCCGCGGCGTTACCGGTTTTATGCACGGCGGTGCCCACCTCGGGGCGCATCTCGACAAGCTCCACACGAATGCCGCGATCGGCGAGCTGGAGCGCCGCCTCGCTGCCCGCGAGCCCCGCGCCCAAAATGCGCACCACACGTTGACTGTCGCCCATCGATTCCTCCTCGAAAGCAAAAGGCAGCGGGCGAAAGACCCGGCCTCTCAGTGCAAAAGAGCGGGCACGGCGCCCGCGTCGTGAGATTATACCAGAGGGCGCACCACCGGCCCGAAGCGCCCGTCGGGATACCGCTGCACCTCCCCTTCCTGCTCGAGCTTCGCCAAGCGCAGCATGAGCCAGACCCACGGGTCCTCGCCAGCAGGCGCGCACTCTCGCGCGATATCGCGGAGCTTTTCCATCCCTAAAGGCTCGGCCCGAAGCGCCGCGAGGAGGGAATCGGCGGCCTGACGGCCCGCCAAAGCGCCATCCCCTGAGCCCTCACCCGAGAAGGTCTCCTGCCTCAAGCATCCGTATATGCTGAAAAGGGCATCGAGAAACGTATCGTCGTCGATGATGGGCACCGCCCCTTGCGAAATCAGGCGATTTGCCCCGCGGGAGGACGCCGATGTTATCGACCCAGGTACGGCGAGAACCTCGCTTCCTGCCGCGAGCGCCTCGTCTGCGGTGGAGAAGGTGCCCGAAGGCAGCCCCGCCTCGACGATGAGCGTTGCCGCAGAGAGGCTTGCTATGAGGCGGTTCCTTGCGCGAAAGGCATACGGCACCGGCGGAAACGTCCAGTCGCGCTCGGAGACGACAGCGCCCCCGCCATCGATGATCGACTGGAAGAGCGCGGCATTTTCCGCCGGGTAGATACGGTCGCAGCCGCCGCCGAGAAACGCCACCGTCGGCGCGCCTTCGGCAATCGCCGCGCGATGGGCCTCGGAATCGCACCCGCGCGCGCCGCCCGATACGATGACAAGGCCCCGTGCGGCGGCGAGCGTCGAGAAGCGCCGCGCGCATCCGCGCCCATAGGGTGTCGCCTTACGGGCGCCCACAATAGAGAGCGAGGGCATCCGCAAGACCGCGACATCGCCGATCACGTACAGGCGATCGGGAGGAGAACTGCACCGCAAAAAGCGCTCGGGGTAGTCTTCACTCCCCCGCTCGACGACCGATTTAGGCCCAGAGAGCACCGCGGTCTGCGCAGCCGTCGCGCTCATACGCCCACCCCTTCCCTCACCCGAAAACTGAGCGCTTCGCACAGATGCTTCATCAGCACTTCGTGGGACTCTTCCATATCGGCAATGGTGCGCGCAACGGAGAGGGTGCGCATGATGGCGCGGCCGCTCATGTTGTGGGCTTTCGCGGACTGCTCGAAGAACTCGCGGCTCGACTCGGAAAGGTGGCAATCGCGCACCAAGTCGGCCGGCCGTCTTGGTTGCGACGCGGCCTCATTGGGAGAAACGGATGCCGACACGCGAGCCCCCGCGTCGTGCAGCGACCTCCACCGCGCGAACTCCCTCGCTTTCAACACCCCTTCCCGTAGCGTCTCCGACGACGTTCCCGACCCCGTCGCGATTACGTCGCTCGGGGGAATCCTCTGAACATCGAGATGCAAATCGATTCGATCCATAAGCGGACCCCCTATGCGTCCTTGGTAGTTCTTCACCTGGGTGAGCGTGCACGTGCATGCGGTCTCCTCGTCTCCCAAATGACCGCACGGGCAAGGGTTCGAGGCCGCGACCAGCATGAACCGTGCGGGGAACGTGACCGTACCGTCGGCGCGGGTAAGCCTAACCTCCCCTGTTTCCATCGGCTGGCGTATGCCCTGCAGAACCGAGCTTTTGAACTCGGATAGCTCGTCAAGGAAGAGCACGCCGTTGTGCGCAAGTGTTATCTCGCCCGGGCGAATCGGGGACCCTCCCCCGACCAGCCCCGCAAGCGATGCCGAGTGGTGGGGCTTGCGAAACGGCCGCACCCCCGACAGGATCGCTGCGATCGATTCCCCCGCCACCGAGTGGATAAGAGCAGTTTCAAGCGCTTCTTCCTGCGAGAGGGGTGGCAAAAGCGAGGGCAACCGCGAGGCAAGCATGGTCTTGCCCGACCCAGGAGGCCCCATCATGAGCACCGCATGCCTTCCCGCAGCCGCTATCTGCAGGGCGCGCTTGGCGACCTCATGCCCTGCGACGTCGCGAAAATCGAGATCGCGCACAGTGCTTTCGGGAACTAGGGGCGAGAGCAAGGGCAAGTCGGCTGCCGCGCGCATCCCGCCGAGAAATCGCAGGCCGTACTGGGCGAGCCCATCGACGCTCACCGTTTCGCCGTCCTCGGCGCACACAAGCGAGCAACCCCTCTTTTTAGCGCACAACGCGAAGGCGAGCGAGCCCGCCACGCCGCGCACGAAGCCCTCGAGCGAAAGCTCCCCGACGAACAGGCGGTTCTCGATGCAGGCACGATCGATTTGCCCCGTTGCGGCCAAAAGAGCAACGGCGATGGGCAGATCAAGACCCGAGCCAGTCTTTCTCAGGGAGCTTGGCGCGAGGTTGACGACGATTTTGTCGCTCGGCATCTGGAACCCGCTCGACCGAAGGGCGGCCCGCACGCGCTCACGCGCCTCTTGGACCGAAGCGTCGCCCATGCCCACGATAGAGAAGCCCGGAAGCCCGTTTGACACCGCAACCTCGACGTCGACGGGTATCGCCTCGACCCCGCGCAGCGTCGCGCCGAGCACCGTGCATCGACCATACATTACCAACCAACCCCAAACGCGTCGATATGATGGCGAATGAATGCGCGGTCGGGTCCGATAAGGGTGAGCGCGACGACGTCGAAGCGGACCGGCACGTCGGTTACCTCGGAATGCTCGAGATACAGGCAGGCGATCTTCTCGTATCGCGCGCGCTTCTCCTTGGTGACCGCCTCCCCAGGAAGGCCGTTTGCAGCGCTCGTCCTGGTTTTCACCTCTACGAACACGATGGTGTCCCCATCGAAGGCGATGATGTCCGCCTCCCCAGCGATGCAGGTCCAATTGCGCTCGACGATGTCGTAGCCACGCCTCACGAGATAGCGTGCGGCCGCCTCCTCGCCCTTGCGGCCGAGGTCTTTGTTGTGCATGTTCTTCTTGCTCGATGAGCCCTTTTTGGGCTTGCGCTGCTTCGGGGCAGAATCCTCTTCGGGTACGCAAGCGACAGGTCGGTTCGCCATGATGGTGCTCCTTTCTCGGGGACGGAGCACCATCATAGAGACGTATTCTGCCGGAACATGCACAGAGTCCTTGCCGATTCCTTACGACTAAGGTGACAATTCACGGCAGAGAATGCCAAAGAAGGGAGCCGGATATACGTTGCAAATTCCCCGGGAAGGAGAAAAAACCAGGCGCAATATCGCCAGCAAATCGCAAAAACCTGGCAGGAACCTGGCAAGAATCAAGCAGCGATTCGCCTCACCGGCGTCGGAGGGCGCAGTCGTTCGCCAAAAGCGGCGAAAACCTTGCTAGAACAGCGTTTGCTGCGTGAACGCCGTGCAGAAGCTCTTGCGGTGAATGGGGCTTAAGCCCACGCGCTCGATGGCGTCGATGTGGGCTCGACTTGCATAACCCTTGTTCTCGGCAAAGTGATACTCGGGATAGCTCTCCGCATAGCGGCACATGAGCGCATCCCTCTCGACTTTCGCCACAATGGAAGCCGCCGCGATCGACGCGCATTTTCCGTCGCCCTTCACGACATTGACCTCGCGCGGATCGAGATGCAGCGGATTACCGTCGAGGAGTATGACATCGGGGCGCACCCCCGCTTGCTCGATTGCCTTAACAGCGCTTGAGAACGCGAGCCTGAGCGACGCCGTCATGCCGTGGTCGTCGATGTAGGAGGGCTCGACGTAGTGCACGTCCCAGGCAAGCGCGACACGCTTCACCTCTGCCGCGATGCGCTCGCGATCGGCAGGCTTCACCTGCTTGGAGTCGTTCAAGCCCGCAATCTTCAAGTCCGCAGGCAAGACGACGGCGCCGACCGCCAAGGGCCCCGCAAGCGGGCCGCGGCCCACCTCGTCGAGCCCGACCACGACAGCATGGCGGTTCTCTCCGCACAGCGAGCGCTCGAAAGAGTACATCGAGGCCAAGCGTGCTTCCTCGTCGGCCTCAGCCTGAAGGCGCCTCTTCGCCACAGCGAGCGCGCTTCGAACACCCTTGCGCTCATCGGCGACGAGCGCGCGCTCGAGCACAGCAAGCTCCTCCGCATCTGCCTCGGAAAGCCTCTTCTTTATCTCGGCGACCGTCACGCCCATGAGCGTCTCCTTCGAACTTCCGCGCCTCTGCGCGCACGCGCGCCGTGGCCACGATACAAGAAAAGGCCCCGAGGGGCCTTTTCAATGGATGCAAACGAAGTGTTCGCCTTAGCGGAACGACTTCTCCTTGATTTTCGCAGCCTTGCCAACCTTCTTGCGGAGGTAGTACAGCTTGGCGCGACGCACGTCGCCACGGCGGGTAATCTCAATCTTGTCAATCTTGGGGGAGTGAACCGGGAAGGTACGCTCGACGCCCACGGAGAAGCTGATCTTGCGAACGGTGAAGGTCTCGCGGCAGGAAGCACCATGACGGCGAATGACGTCGCCCTGGAACACCTGGATACGCTCGCGGTTGCCTTCGACGATGCGGTAGTGGACCTTCACGTTGTCGCCCACTTTGAAATCAGGGATGTCCTGCTTGATTTGCTGCTGCTCGATAGCGCGAATGATGTCCATCTTCGTTTCCTTCTATGCTCTCTTTTGAAACCGTTTTTGTACATATCGGTGTAAAGACACAGTTGGACATTATACTGCGCACGTTAATCAAGCGCAATAGCATTGCACTTGAAATCCGACGAGTTTCCGAGAGAGGTCCTGGACTGCTCTTCTTGACGAAGCGTCGTATACATCCCGGTCTTTACGTTGATACTTTTCACTCTCGCTAAATGAGCGTGAGCAAGGCGTAGGATACCACACCTGCCACCGCGCAGCCAAGAAGTGATTTCGTCCTCCACGCCACCACCACGACTACGGCGCTCGCAACCAGGGGCATGGCCGCGGGCCATATACCGGCAGCGAACATTCCAGGCGAGAGTAGGTCGTTCGCGACGAGCGCGGCAAAGGCCGCCGAGGGAATGAAGCCGAGCGCGCGCTCAACGGCGTCGGGCAGCGAGCGCCCCTTCAGAAGAAAGAGCGGCAGCACGCGGCAGGCGAGCATCGTCACCATGCACGACCCCAAGACGATGAAGTACTCCCCCCACGTCATTCGCGCTCACCTCCCTTCTTGCTAGCGCCTTCCCCGCCGACGCACGCCTCCTCGATGCGAGCCTCGTACGCCGCACTCTCGCGCGAGCGCGCAAGACGCACCTGGGACACGCACAAGGCGGCGACAACGCCCGCTACCGCGCCGAGAAGGATTGCGGGGCCGGTGAGCCCCACCAGCTTGAACACGTAGACGCCGAGCATCGCGACCGCGGCGGCAACCACGTTTTCCACATTCGCCTTCTGCGTGCACAGAAGGCAGATGAAGATCGAGGTCATGGCGAAGGAGGCGATCGCGAGCGGGATGCCGATGGCGTTGCCCACCAGCACGCCGACCGTGCACGAGAGCGTCCAGGAGGTGCACGAGAACAGGTTCACGAACAGGGCCCGACGCACCGACCAGCCCCCCTCCTCGAATTTGAGGGTGTTCACGCCGTAGCTCTCGTCGGTCACCGTGGCGGCGAAGAGGAACGCAAGGCGCTTGCGCACGCCGATGCAGTGGGGGGCGAACGCGGCCGAGTAGAGCATCTGGCGCGTGTTCACGAACGACACGCTCGCGATAATGGACGCGATAGGCGCGCCGGCGAGCCACATATTGGGAATCATGAACTGGCCCGCACCCGAGTAGAACAGCACGGACATGGCGAACACCTGCAGCGCATTGAGTCCGATGGAGTCGCACAGGATGCCGCACGGCACGCCGATGGCGACGTAGCCGAGCACGATGGGGAGCGCCGCGGTGAAGCTGGCTTGCAAATCGGTTTTTAGGTTGGTCATAGCTCTTTACACGTGAAGGGAATGGGGTTCGAACAGATTCTGGAAGCGGGATTTCGCATAGCGGTCGGTCATGCCGGCGATGTAGTCGGTCGCAGCGCGCACGTCGTCGTCTTCCGAGATGGCACGGTACTCGACGGGAATCTCGCCTGGGTTCTCGATGTAATAGGAGAAGAGCACATCGATGAGGCGCATCGCCTTCGCCACTTCCTCCATAACGGCATCGCAGGTGTAGACGTTGTCGAAGAGAAACTCGCGCAGCTCGGCCATGGCGTCCCACACGCGCGGCGACAGGCGGATATCGTCCTCGGCAGCCGATGTGCGGACCGCGTCGACCACGAGCGTCTCGATGCGCGAGGAGTGGTCGCACCCGAGCACCTCATGCGTCGAGGGGGGAAGGTTTCCCTCGCGGAGGATGCCCGCGCGGATGGCGTCATCGATGTCGTGGTTCACATACGCGATGCGATCGGCCACGGCGACGATGCGCCCCTCGAGGGTTTCGGCGCGAACGGGCCCCGTATGGCAGAGTATTCCGTCACGCACCTCGGGCATGAGGTTCAGACCTCGCCCACCGTTCTCGATCGTCTCGACCACGCGAAGGCTTTGCTCGTTGTGGCGGTACAGGGCGGCGGCCTCGGGACTTTCGGGGTCCACGCCGCGAACGCGGGCGATTGCGCGACACAGCGCGTCCTCGCCCGTGTGGCCGAAAGGCGTGTGCCCCAGGTCATGGCCGAGCGAGATGGCCTCGGCAAGATCCTCGTTGAGGCCGAGCGCCCGCGCGATGGTGCGCGCTATCTGAGAAACCTCCAGAGTATGCGTGAGGCGCGTGCGGAAATGGTCGCCCTCCGCCGCAAGGAAGACCTGCGTTTTATGCGAAAGTCTCCGAAACGATTTCGTATGGAGGATCTTGTCGCGGTCGCGCTGGAAGTCGTTTCGCAGGAAATCGGGATCGCTCGAGCGGTCGCGACCGTCGGACTCGTCGGAGAACGCCGCGTCCGGTGAAAGGAGCTCATGTTCGCGGAACTGCTGATCCCCCCTAGTGACGATGCGCATCATTGCTCCTGACCTCGATTTCCCAATTACCCGAAGTGTAGCAGAAGTCGGCGCTATCCGACGCGCGCGGCAACCTCGCGTGCGGCATCTTGGGGCGGAAACACGCCGAACTCGGTGATGATGCCGGAAATGAGCTCGGCGGGCGTCACGTCGAAGGCGGGGTTGTACACATCGACCCCGTCAATCGGCTGCGGCAGGACCTCGCTTGGATCGCGCTCCTCGATGGGGATAGCCGAACCGTCGGGCAGGGAGACGTCAAACGTGCTCGCAGGCGCGGTAACGTAGAAGGGGATGCTGTGGTGGTGCGCAAGAACAGCTACCCCATAGGTACCTATCTTGTTGGCGACGTCTCCGTTCGCGGTGATTCGATCAGCTCCGACGACGACGAAATCGATCATTCCCTTACCCATAAGGCTTGCCGCCATGTTGTCGCAAATTACCGTCACAGGCACCCCCGCGCGGGAAAGCTCCCAGCTCGTGAGTCGCGCTCCCTGGCCCACCGGACGCGTCTCATCGGCGAAGACGCGCTCGACCTTGCCCTGCTCGGCAGCCGCATACACTACGCCGAGAGCCGTGCCGAAAAACACGGTGGCAAGGCTTCCCGCGTTGCAGTGCGTAAGGATGCGAGCGTGCTCGGGGACGAGAGCTGCCCCCGCGGCGCCGATTGCTCGGTTCACCTTCTCATCCTCCCGTTCGATGCGAAGCACCTCGTCGAAGAGGGAGTCGGCCACCTCGCCAGGTGCCGCCCCCTCCGCAACGAGACGCTTCGCAAGAGACTCCATGCGCGCAGTGGCCCACATGAGGTTCACCGCCGTCGGGCGCGCCGCAGAAATCTCAGCGGCAACGGGCCCAAGCGCCTCCAGGAAGCTCTCCCCCGCCTCGGAGCATCCGTGCAACACGGCACCACGAGCGCCCTCGTTCACCGCCCAAAGTGCCACGGCGGCAGCCCCCGCAGCACCGATGGCAGGGGCTCCGCGCACCGCAAGCGTCTTTATGGCATCTACGACGCAACGCCAACTGCCCGTCGAGCAAAAACATTCCTCACCAGGTAAAAGACGCTCGTCAAGATAGGTGAGCTCCGCTCGCCCGTCCGCATCGCGCCCAAGGCGCACGCTGCGAGGAAGGCGGGTGAGGTCGATGGAAGATTGCACGAGAAGCCCCCGTCTCCTTAGAATTCCGCGTTGCCGACGGTGCGCGGATGCGGGATGACATCACGGATGTTCTGGACGCCGGTAAGGTACATGACGAGGCGCTCGAAGCCCAGGCCGAAGCCCGCATGGCGGCAGGAACCGTAACGGCGCAGGTCGCAGTAGTACTTGTACTGTGCCGGATCCATCCCGAGCTCGGCGATGCGGCGCTCGAGCACATCGAGGCGCTCCTCGCGCTGACTGCCGCCGATAATCTCACCGATGCCCGGCACGAGGCAGTCAGCCGCAGCAACGGTCTTGCCGTCGTCGTTCAGCCTCATGTAGAACGCCTTGATCTCGACAGGATAATCCGTCACGAAGGTCGGGCGCTTGAAGTGCTCTTCAGTGAGGAAGCGCTCATGCTCGGTTTGCAGGTCGATTCCCCAGCTCACAGGATATTCGAATGCGTGACCCTTCGCAACCGCATCCTCGAGGATGGACACGGCCTCGGTGTAGGATACCCGCGCGAAATCGCTCGTCGCCACGTGCGTCAGACGCTCGATGAGCCCCTTGTCGACGAACTTGTTCAGCATCGCGAGCTCATCGGGGCAGCGATCCATCACCTCGTTGATGACGTGCTTCAGCATGTTCTCCGCGAGGTTCATATCGTCTTCAAGGTCGGCGAAGGCGATCTCGGGCTCGACCATCCAGAACTCGGCCGCATGGCGCTTCGTGTTGGAGTTCTCCGCGCGAAACGTCGGCCCGAAGGTGTACACGTCGCCGAAGGCCATGGCGAAGTTTTCGGCATTGAGCTGGCCGGACACGGTAAGACTTGCCGGCTTGCCGAAGAAGTCGCGGCTCCAGTCAACCTCCCCCGCGTGAAGTTCCCCGCCCGACTCCGCAGCAGCTTTCTCGCTCACGCGCGGCACGTCTTCCATATCGAGCGCGGTCACGCGGAACATCTCGCCTGCCCCCTCGCAGTCGGACGCCGTGATGATCGGGGTGTTCACATAGACGAATCCGCGGTCCTGGAAAAAGCTGTGGATAGATGCGGCCGCGACGCTGCGGATGCGGAAAACGGCGCGGAAGAGGTTCGTGCGCGGACGGAGGTGCTGCTGGGTGCGCAGGAACTCGACCGTGGCGCGCTTCTTCTGCAGCGGGTAGTCCGGCGCGGAGACGCCTTCGACGGAAATGCTCTCAGCGGTAAGCTCGAATGGCTGCTGCGCCTCGGGCGTGAGCTTCAGCGTGCCCTTGCAGATAAGGGCGGCGCTCACGTTCTGAGCTGCGATCTCGTCGTAGTTTTCCAGTGTTTCGCGGCTCATCACCACCTGGAGGTCGCGAAAGCAGCTTCCGTCGTTCAAGGTGACGAAGCCGAAGTTCTTCATATCGCGCACCGAGCGGACCCAACCCGCCACGGTGATTTCCTTGCCCCCGAACGCGTCGACGTCGGCGAACAGCTGGGCGATTTTCGTGCGTTGCATCATTCCCCTTCCCATGATATGCGCAAAAGGGGCCGAGCGCGAAACGCCCGACCCCTGCAATGATGAACCTGCGGTCGCGCTACTCTTCTTCGAGCGCAGCCTGGGCCGCAGCGAGGCGGGCGACAGGCACGCGGTACGGCGAGCAGCTGACGTAATCGAGGCCGATCTTGTTGAACGTGTGGATGGAATCCGGGTCGCCACCGTGTTCGCCGCAGACGCCGCAGACCAGGTCGGGATTGCCCTCATGGCCGAGCTTGACGCCCATCTCCACGAGCTTGGCCACGCCCGGGTCGATCGTGGCGAACGGGTTGTACGGAAGCAGGTGCTCCTGCAGGTACTGCGGCACGAACTCGGCCTCGACGTCGTCGCGGCTGAAGCCGAACGTCGTCTGGGTGAGGTCGTTGGTGCCGAAGGAGAAGAAGTCTGCCTGCGTGGCGATCTCGTCGGCGGTGACGGCAGCGCGCGGCAGCTCGATCATGGTGCCGACCTCGATATCGAGCTCGACGCCCTCTTCGGCGGCCACTTCCGCGATGATCTTCTCGGCGACGGCGCGCAGCTTCTCGAGCTCGGCGACGGTCGAGACGAGCGGGATCATGATCTCGGGCTTCGGGTCGAGGCCTTCCTTCTTGAGCTTCGCGGTCGCAGTCGCGATGGCGCGAACCTGCATCTCGGGGAGGATCGGGTACACGATGCCGAGGCGGCAACCGCGCAGGCCCAGCATCGGGTTCTGCTCGGCGAAGCCGTCGATGCGCTCCATGAGCATGCGCTTCTCGGCGATGAGGGTCTTGTCCCCGCCCGTCGCCTCAAGGCGCGCGATTTCCACGTCGAGCGCGCGCGGGCTCTCGAGGAACTCGTGCAGCGGCGGATCGAGCAGGCGCACGATGACCGGCAGCCCGTCCATTTCCTTGAACATGCCGTAGAAGTCGCTGGTCTGGGCCTCGAAGAGCTCGCCGACTGCCTTCTCGCGCACGGCATCGTCGTCGTTCAAGATGAAGGTCTGGATGATCTGTTTGCGCTCGCCCAAGAACATGTGCTCGGTGCGGCACAGTCCGATGCCCGATGCGCCGAAGTCGCGGGAGAGCTTCGCGTCCTCGGGGTTGTCCGCATTCGCGCGGACGCCGAGCTTGCGGAACTCGTCGGCCCACTCGAGGATGGTGTCGAGGTCGCCGGTGAGCTCGGGCATTACCAGGTCGACTGCGCCCAGGACAACAATGCCGGAGGTGCCGTCGAGCGAGATCATATCGCCCTCTTTGATGACGACGTCGGTACCTGCGACCGTCGCCTGCTTCTTCTCGGCGTCGATCTTCAGGGCCTCCACGCCGCACACGCACGGGGCGCCCATGCCGCGGGCGATGACGGCGGCATGCGAGGTCTTGCCGCCATGGGAGGTGAGGATGCCCTCGGCGGCGATCATGCCAGCGAGGTCGTCGGGGTTGGTCTCCCAGCGGACGAGCACGCACTTGCGGCCGGCTTCAGCGGCAGCGACGGCGTCGGCGGAGGAGAACACGGCTTCGCCCACTGCGGCGCCGGGGCTCGCGTTCAGGCCGCGGGCGAGCACGTCGTAGTCGGCGTTCTTGTCGAACTGCGGATGGAGCAGCTGGTCGAGCTGGTCGGGAGCGACGCGACGGACAGCCTCCTTCTTGTCGATGAGGCCCTCCTTCTCCATGTCGATGGCGATATGGAGCGCGGCGGCGGCGGTGCGCTTGCCCACGCGGGTCTGCAGCATGAAGAGCTTGCCCTGCTCGATGGTGAACTCGATGTCCATCATGTCGTGGAAGTGGTTCTCCAGAAGCACGAAGATTTCCTCGAGCTCACGGCCCGCTTCCTCGAGGCCTTCCACATGCTTGAGGTCGGCGATGGGGCTCGTGTTGCGGATGCCCGCGACGACGTCCTCGCCCTGGGCGTTTACCAGGTAGTCACCGTAGAATTCCTTCGCACCGTTGGCCGGGTTGCGCGTGAACGCGACGCCCGTGGCCGACGTGTTGCCCTTGTTGCCGAAGACCATGCACTGCACGTTGACGGCGGTGCCCAGGTCGTCGGAGATCTTGTTCTTCTTGCGGTAGAGGACCGCACGGGGGTTGTTCCAACTGCCGAACACAGCCTCGATGGCAAGCTTGAGCTGCACCATCGGGTCCTGCGGGAACTGCACGGAGCCGTCGACGACGAGCGCCGGGTATTCCTCGCCCGAGACGTTCTCGGTGAAGATGCCCTTGAACTCTGCGACGAGCTCTTGCAAGTCTTCCGCGGTAAGGTCGGTGTCGGACTTCACGCCGCGCACCGCCTTCATGGCGTTGATGGCGTTCTCAAACAGGTCGCCGTCAAGCCCCATGACGACGTTCGAGAACATCTGGATGAAGCGGCGATAGGAGTCCCACGCGAAGCGGGGGTTCTCGGTCTGCTTGATGAGGCCGTTGATGGACTCGTCGTTCAGGCCGAGGTTCAAAACCGTATCCATCATGCCGGGCATCGACATGGGAGCACCGGAACGGACGGAGACGAGCAACGGATCTTCCGCATCGCCGATCTTCTTTCCGATACGGTTCTCAAGATCGAGACGATACTCGTGGATCGTGTCGAGAACGCCTTCCGGCCATACGTTGCCGGCGTTGGCGTACTCCATGCACGTCTGACAGGAAATCGTGAATCCCGGAGGAACGGGAAGGCCGATGTTGGCCATCTCGGCGAGGTTCGCGCCCTTGCCGCCGAGCGTCGCCTTCATGGTGGTGTTGCCCTCGGTTACGTTGTTTCCCTGAGCGTCTTTGCCAAACGCATAGACGCGCTTCACTGGTTCGGTCACCTTGTTCTCCTTACAAGCTCCGGTTACCTTTTTACCCATGACGTCGGAAAACGTGACTTGCGAAGAAACATTTCGCGCACATTTCCCTAACGTTTCGAGTACTAGTCAACTATACCAGTAGGTGCGGGGTGCAGGCGCTCGTAGTAGCGCAATATCTCTTGAGCGGTCTCCTCGACGGCACGGTTTTCAGTGTGAACGACGATAGCGCCGAGCCTGCGCATGAGCGCACGCGCCGACTCGAGGTCCTCGTAGACATAGGTGGGGTCGGCGTAGCTGCTCGCGACGCCCACGGCATTGCCGAGCCTGCGAGCGCGGATGCCAACGAGCACCTCGGGCGTCGTCATGAGGCCGAATAGGTGCGTCGGGTCGACGTCGTAGATCTCGCGAGGAGGCTCGGTGTGGGGGTCGAGCGGAACGTTCGCCACCTTGTAGCCCTGCTGGGACAGATAAATCGACGTCGGCGTCTTCGACGAGCGCGACACGCCGAGCAAAACGATGTCGGCCTGCGTGAGGTCTTGGGGGTTTCTGCCATCGTCGTGAGCGATGGTGAACTCGATTGCCTCGATGCGGCGGAAGTAATGCTGGTCGGCCACATGAAGACCACCGGGCTTCGAGGACGGCTCGAGGCCCGAAAGGTCTGAAATGGCGTCGATGACCTGGGTCATCAGGTCGATTGCGATGATGTCGGGCTCGGAGGCTGCGAACTCGGCCAAGCGCGTCCGCAGCCCCTTATCGACGATGGTGTAGCAGACGAGGATTCGAGGAGATCCCTTAAGCTCGCGATGAAGCTGCATGTGGTCCTCGAGGAAGCGCTTCACCTCGTCGAACTTGCGAACCTTCGGCAGTACCTCGATGCAGGGGTTCGTCACCCCAAACTGCGCAGCTGCGGCACGGGCCAAGGACTGCGCCGTCAACCCCACAGAGTCGCTGACAACGTGAATCGTCGGCAGGGGCGTCAAATTCGTATGCACAACGAAATCCATCTCTCGCCTGGCTTTTTCTATTGATGTGGACTACTTTTGGGCCTTCTTCGCCATCAACCCGAAATCGGCGACGTCGGTGAACACGCCGACGAAGCGGTTGAGCAGGCGCAGGCGGTTCTCGCGCAGCGACGCGTTCTCGTCCATGACCATGACGTCCTCGAAGAAGACGTCGATCGGCTCTTTGAGGGCCGCAAGGGCACTGCAGGCTGCATCGAAGTCCTTGCAAGCGAGCGCGGATGAGACCTTGCCCTCCCCTTCCTCGCATGCACGAAGGAGCGCGAGCTCAGAGTCGCCGAGAATCGAGGTGTCGACCTCGCAGCCCAACGCGGCGTCCGCAAGATTATGGGCGCGCGTGAAGGCGCCCGCGAGAGCCTCGTAGGTCTCGGGCTGCTCGGCACGGGCCGCATCGAGCGCGCAGGCGCGGGCGAAGAACTCAGCGGGGTCGATGACGCCCACAGCCGAGACGGCCTCGATGGAGTCGAGGAGGATGCCTTCGTCCTTCGCGATAGACTTCAGGCGCCCTGCGAAGAACTGCTCGACCTTTTCAGCCACAACGGCGCGATCGAATTCAAGGCCCTGCTCGGCGTAAGCGTCAAGCGACGCGGCGATGAGGTCTTTCAGGCCGACCGTGGGCATCGTGCGCAGCATGGCGATGATGCCGATGGCGGCGCGGCGCACCGCGTAGGGGTCGGAAGAGCCCGTCGGAGGCTCGTCGATGGCGAAGATGCCACAGCAGGTGTCGAGCTTGTCGGCGATAGCGACGCACTTGCCGCAGATGCCGGAGGGAAGATCGTCACCTGCGAAGCGCGGACGATAGTGCTCGCGGATCGCGGCGCAAACCTCGGGGGCCTCACCTGCGGCCTCGGCGTAATAGCCGCCCATGACGCCTTGCTGATTGGTGAACTCGACGACTGCCTGCGAGACGAGGTCTGCCTTGGCCAGGTGCGCGGCACGCACGGCGTTCGCGACGCCCGCCACATCCTCGCCGGCTGCGGCAGCGGCCGCGCCCGCGAGCTTCTCCATGCGCTGGACCTTCTGCAAGGTGGTGCCAAGCTTCTCCTGGAACGTGACGATGCCGAGGCGCTCGACGAACTCCTCCATCGGACGCTTCAAGTCCTCGTCGAAGAAGAACTTCGCGTCGTCAAGGCGCGGGCGCACAACACGCTCGTTGCCGGAGACGACGGTATCGGAGACCTTCGGGTCGGCGTTCGAGACGATCACGAACTCACGGGTAAGCTTGCCCTCGGCGTCGAAAATCGGGAAATAGCGCTGGTTGGAGAGCATGGACTCGCAGATAATCTCCTGCGGCACGCGGAGGAACTCCTCGTCGAAGGTGCCGACAAGCACGGTCGGCCACTCGCAGAGGTTCACGACCTCGTCGAAGATGCGGGCAGGCGTGTCCACGTGGCTGCCGGGGCGCTCGGCCTCGATTGCGGCGATGCCCTCGCGAATGGCGGCCTCGCGGGCCTCGGCGCCGAGCACGTAGGAATCCTTGAGCACCTGCTCGTAGGCAGCAGGCTCGGCAACGACATGCTCGCCAGGCGCCAGAACGCGATGGCCGCGGGTGGTGTTACCGCTCGTCACGTCGGCGTAGGTAACGGGCACAACCTCGGAGCCGAGGAGCGCGCAGATCCAGCGGATCGGGCGCACGAAGGTCTCGTGCTCGGAGCCCCAGCGCTGGGAGCGGTAGTTCGGCCACTCGATGGCGGCGATGACGTCGTGGCCGAGCGCCGACAGGATCGGCATTGCGGGCTCAGAGGGAACGTTTCTCTCGGCGAAGACGTACTCGTTGCCGTCCTCGTCCACCTTGCGGGTGAGCTCGGAGGCGTCGATACCGCACTTGCGGGCGAAGCCGGCAGCAGCCTTGGTGGGGTTGCCGTCTGCGTCGAAGGCGATTTGGGCCTTGGGGCCGCGCTTGACCTCATGGACGGCCTCGGTGGCGCAGGCCACGTCGGACACAATCGCGGCAAGGCGGCGCGGCGAGGAGACGACGCGCACATCGCCATGCGCCAAACCAGCCTCGTCGAGCATCTTCACGACGAGCTTCGGAAGCTGCTTGGAAGCGTTGATCAGTGGCGCCGAGGGCATCTCCTCGGTGCCGATCTCGAGCAGGAAATCCAGAGTATCTGCCATTTAGGCCACCTCGCCCTTCGTGGAATACGTGTCTTTCTTGCCAGCAACCTCGGCGAGATAGCTCTCGCAGCAGGCCTTGGCGACGGCGCGGACGCGCAGGATGTAGTTGGCGCGCTCGGTCGCCGAGATGGCGCCGCGTGCGTCGAGGATGTTGAACGCGTGGCTGCACTTCATGACGCAGTCGTAGGCCGGCAGCGGCAGCTTGCGCTCGAGGCAGGAATGGCACTCGACCTCGTACTCGTCGAACTTGCGGCGCATCAGCTCGACGTCGGCGACCTCGAAGTTGTAGGTCGAGAACTCGTACTCGTTCTCATGGAAGACGTCGCCGTAGGTCATGGGCGTGCCGTCGGGCAGGTAGGACCATACGAGGTCGTAGACGGAGTCGACGCCCTGCACGTACATGGCGATACGCTCAAGGCCGTAGGTGATCTCGACGGGGACCGGGTCGACCTCGATGCCGCCGACCTGCTGGAAGTACGTGTACTGCGTGACCTCCATACCGTCCATCCACACTTCCCAGCCAAGACCCCAGGCGCCGAGCGTCGGGCTTTCCCAGTCGTCCTCGACGAAGCGCACGTCGTGCTCGGCGGGATCGAGGCCGATGGCTTTGAGCGAGCCCAGGTAGAGCTCTTGGGAATCGACCGGGCAAGGCTTCAAGATGACCTGGAACTGGTAGTAGTGCTGCATGCGGTTGGGGTTCTCACCGTAGCGGCCGTCGGCCGGGCGGCGGCACGGCTGCGGATAGCAGGTGCGCCAGGCGTTGGGCCCGAGGCTGCGCAGCGTAGTGGCGGTGTGGAACGTGCCCGCGCCCACCTCGCTGTCGTAGGGCTGCATGACGACGCAGCCCTGCTTTGCCCAGTAGTGCTGCAGGTTCATGATGATGTCCTGGAACGTCAGCTTGTCGGCCGCAGGGCCGGCGGATGTCTCTGCCATGACTCTCCTTCTCATATCGATGCGCGGGACGCCGAGCGCCCGGTTCTCCACCTTTAAGACAGTACCCCGATATGCGGGATCGGCCAGTAGGTGAACACCGCATGGCCGGTCACGCTCGAGGCGTCGATTGCGCCGAAATAGCGCGAATCCTGCGAATTGGTTCGATTGTCGCCCATGACCCAAAGGTAGCCCTCGGGCACGGTATAGGGATAGCTTATGGAAACGGCCGTCTTCTCGAACGGCTCGGAAACCTTGTTCTCGGTGTAGGGCTCGTCGAGCACGACACCGTCGACGACGACCTTACCGTTTTGCAGGTCGACCGTCTGGCCGCCGGTCGCGATGACGCGCTTGATCAGCGTGCGGTTGGAGACAAGCGGATCGGCGAACGTGACGATGTCCCCTTTTTGGGGCTCGCTCGTGTAATAGGAAAGCTTCTCCGAGAAGATGAGGTCGCCCACTTCGATGGTGTCCTCCATCGAACCCGAGGGAATCTCATAGGCGCCGAACACGAAGGTGTTCAACAGGCGCGAGAGGCCGAACACGACGAGTACCATGATGACGATGCTCAACAGGCTGCGGGCCACCTTCGAGCCCTGGCGTTCGGCATGCTGACCGGAAAACATGAAGCGCGATATCCTTTCGATACGGGAGGCGGTACCACCCGTGATTCAAGTCGTGAATTCGAATGATAGCGCTTCGCGCGAGACGTTAGCCCTCTTCGCCCAATCTTTGCAGAAAATCCCTGTCAGCGGGTGAAAGCTCCACGTCGGCAAGCAAGTCGGGGCGCAGGCGGGCAGTACGCAGCAGGCTCTGCTCGCGGCGCCATTTCGCCACCTTCCCGTGGTCTCCCGAGAGAAGCACGTCGGGAACCCGCATTCCGCGGAACTCGGCAGGGCGCGTGTACTGGGGATACTCCAAAAGGCCATCGGAGAAGCTTTCGGTGATCGCCCCGTCCTCAGCACCGAGCACGCCGGGGAGCTTGCGGACCACGGCGTCGATCACGACCATCGAGGCGAGCTCGCCGCTCGTGAGCACGTAGTCCCCAAGCGATATGACGCGATCCGCCAGCGTATAGGCGCGCTCGTCGATGCCTTCGTAGTGCCCGCAAATAAACAGGAGGCGCTCCTCTTTGGCAAGATCGAGCGCGATTTCGTCGCAGAAGCGCTCGCCCTGCGGCGCAAGGAAGATGGTGCAGGGTTTTAAGCAGTCCGACTGCGGCGCAGCGGGCTGATCGGGTGGCGCCCAGTCGCTCGGCAGTCCTGCTCGCACGGAAGTGCCAGAGGGCACTTCCGGCTCGTGCGGAACTCGCTTTGTGGACGCCGCCCAATCCGCCCGTTCCGGGCAGGAACCGAAATCGCGTCCCTCTCCGCTTGAGCAAATCTCGTCATACGCCTCGAAGAGCGGCTCGCATTTCATGACGAGGCCCGCACCTCCGCCATAAGGGTCATCATCGGTCGTACGATGGCGGTCATGCGTCCAGTCGCGCAGGTCATACGCGTGAAAGTCGAGAATCCCCTTCTCTTGGGCGATGCGCATCATCGACGAGTTCATCACCGAGTCGTACATGCCCGGAAACGTTGACAGGGTCTCGATAATCATCCGATGTCCTCCTTGAAATGATAAATGGGCGCCCAGGACAGACCCTGAACGCCCATCTCGCGGGATTACGTTGCTACAAGCTCAAAAGGCCCGCCGGCACATCGACGTCGATGCGCTCGCGCTCCTCGTCGATTCCCACCAAAAACTCGTCCACGAGCGGAATGAGCAGAGGCGATTGCCCGTCTGCGCGATCCACGACGAGAAGGCTCTGCCCAGGATTGTCCTCCACACGCAGAAGCGTCCCCAGAAGGCCAGCCTGCGCCTCATGGACTTCCCACCCGGACACGTCATCGGAATGCGCTGCCGCGATGGCCTGCGCAAGTTCGGGAAGCTCCTCGCGACGAACGAGCACGTGGCATCCGCACAGCGCCTTCGCCGTGTCGATGTCGTCCACGCCTCCGAACCACACGACGGCGGAGGTATCGTCCTGCGGACGGATTTCCTCAACGATCGCGCGACGAGGCATATCGAGCACGGGCGGCACGAACGCCACCTCCATGCCCTCCTCGAGCAAAAAAGGAAGGCCCGACGCGCTTCGCACGACGAGCCCCCCATCTAGATTCTTCGCAGTCGCCAACCAGGCAACATCAGCCCAGGTGCGCACTATTCGACAAGCTCCACATCAACGGGGATGTCGGCACGAGAAGCCGCCGCGCGTGCAAGCGTGCGGATAGCCTTGATGACGCGACCTTGACGGCCAATAATCTTGCCAGCGTCCTCTTCGTTCACGCGAATCTCCACGAGAATCGAGCCCTCTTCGGTTTCGCTTCCCTGGATATTGAGATCCTCCTCGTTGTCGACGAGGGGGCGAACAATCGCGTCAACCAAGCCGACGAGATCTTCCGTCTGCTCGGACATGTCTTCTACGCTTCCTTGCGAGCGGTTTCAAGAAGACGAGCGACCGTATCGGTCGGCTGTGCGCCGTTGGCGATCCACTTGTCAACCTTCTCGAGGTCGAACTTGATCATGGAAGGATCGACGCACGGATTGTAGCGGCCGACCTCTTCGATGAACTTGCCGTCACGCGGAGCGCGAGCATCGGCAACGACGATACGATAGTACGGACGCTTCTTAGCGCCGTGACGAGCCAGGCGAATTTTGACTGCCATGAAGTTGAACTCCTTTTAACCTTACATCTTTCGATTTCCGCGAAGCTTCAACTTCGGGAAAAACAGCGATTGCTAATACTACCTAGATTTGAACGAAATGGCAAGCGAGAACGCATGATGCCCACACAAACGGACGAAAGAGGCCTATGCAAGGCTTGCACCGAGCTCGCGAGCCTTCTCAAGACCGGGGTTTCCAGCGATGGCGCCCTTCTCGAAAACGGCGTTCACGACGACCTCGCCGATGCTCTCCTGATGCGTGTACGCGTTCGAACGCTTATAGGTGTCGAGCAGCGAGTCCGCCGCCGTAATGTCCTTGTCCTCGAGGCAGAGCAGCAGGCCGACGCGCGGGATGTTGAACGACTTCGCAATGCCGCAGAACATGCGGTCCTGGAAGGCTTTCAGCTGCGCGGGGTATGTGAAGCAGTAGAGCGGCGTGGCGTACACGAGCACGTCCGCCCAGTGAAGGTCGGGGTAGAACTGCTGCATGTCGTCTTGCTGAACGCATGCACCTTCATGGGAGAAACAGTAGTTGCACCCAAGGCAGCCCGCGATCTTCGCGCGCCCGGCGTCGATGCGCCGCACCTCGCAGCCCGCCGACTTCGCTCCCTCGATGAACGCCTCGGCGAGCGTGTCGGAGTTGCCGCCGACGCGCGGGCTTCCCGTCACTACCAGCACCTTGCAAGACATAACCGTCCCCTCTCTCGTGATGCGCCCGGCAGCAGGCCTCTCTTCCTGCCGCCCAGGCACGAACCTGCACTTCCCCGCTTCCCATGCGGCGAGTGCCTTCAAGTAGCTCTTACCAAGCTTGCACGCTCCCCGCACGACTTCGCGGCGATTGAGCTCTTTGATTGCAAGCTCGAGCAGCGTGGCGCCACCCCTGCTCGATTACTTGTCGCCCTGTTCGAGCATCGCCTGCACCTTCTTGATGTCGGCCATGCTCATGCCGCCCGGCATACCTGGGATACGGCGGCGACGCTTGCCCTTCTTGCCCTTCTTGCCGGAAAGCTCATCGACCGAGGGCATCATCTTCTTCATCATCTTCTTGGTCTCGTTGAACTGCTTCATGAGCTGGTTCACCTCGGTGACCGACACGCCGGCGCCCGCGGCGATGCGCGCGCGGCGGCTGCCGTTCAGAAGGTCGGGCTTCTCGCGCTCGGCCTTCGTCATGGAGTTGATAATGACCTCCATATGATCGAGCGCACCCTCATCGACCTGCCCCGATCCAAGTGCCTTGTCACCGCCGGGGAGCGCGCTCACGAGCTTGCGCACGCCGCCCATCTTGCGGATTTGGCGATTCATGTCGACGAAGTCGTTCAGCGTGAGCTGCGATTTCGCGAGGCGCTTCGCCGTTTCGGCCTCTTCGGCCTCCTGCTGGACGCGCACGGCGCTCTCGATGAGGCTCACCATGTCGCCCATGCCGAGAATGCGCTTGGCGATGCGGTCGGGATGGAATTCCTCGAGCGAATCAGGCTTTTCACCTGCGCTGATGAACTTGATGGGCTTTCCTGTGACCTGCTTGATGGAAAGCGCGCCGCCGCCACGGGCGTCGCCGTCCATCTTCGACATGATGACGCCGTCGAAGTCGACGCGCTCGGCAAACGCGGCCGCCACGTTCACGACGTCCTGGCCGGTCATCGCGTCGACAACCATAAGGATCTGGTCGGGCTTGACGGCGCGCTTGATGGCCTCGGCTTCCTCCATCATCTCGTCATCGACGTGCAAGCGGCCCGCCGTGTCGACGATGACGACGTCGCGCAGGTGGTCGATGGCGTCCTGCACGCCTTCCTTCGCGATGGCGACCGGGTCCTTCCCGTCGCCGCGATAGACGCGCACCCCCATCTCGTCGCCGAGCGTCTGGAGCTGATCGGCGGCAGCAGGACGGCACACGTCGCACGCGACGAGCAGGGGCGAGTGCTTTTCCTGCTTCAAACGATACGCGAGCTTGGCTGCGGCAGTCGTCTTGCCCGAGCCCTGCAGGCCGACGAGCATGATGACGTTGGGAATGCGACTCGAGAGGACGAGCTTCGAGTCGGTGCGACCCAAAAGCTCGGTGAGCTCGTCGAGCACGATCTTCACGACGTTTTGCGCCGGAGTAAGCGACTCGAGCACCTCGGCGGTGAGGCAGCGCTCTTTGGTGCGAGCGCAGAACTGCTTCACGACTTTGAAGTTGACGTCAGCCTCGAGCAGCGCCAGGCGGATCTCTCGCATGGCGGAGTTGATATCTTCCTCGGTCAAGCGGCCTTTTCCGCGCAGGCCCGAGAATATGCCCTGCAATCGCTCGGAAAGACTTTCAAGCATGAATCCTCCAGTGTGGAATCGAAAAGTGCACAGTACTTGGGATTATACGCCAGGTAGGGCGCATGACGGAAAAGTCCTCGGGTAGCGCGCGAAGACAGCACCGAAAACGTGGAATCGGGCGGCGAGCTCGCGGTTCTTAAGCGAATGAGACAGGAGTCAGCATGATAGGAAGAGGTCGGGTGATTTCCCTCTCGCCAAGCGGAACTCACCTAGGTGCGGGACAGGAGTTGAGCGATTTACCTCATCCTCAGCCCTTCCAAAAAGTTCGCTGAATCTCGGCAATCTTGGCACAAAAACCGACGTATCCCACTGCACTTTTTTGTATCGCGAAACGTTCCATTGTCAAAGCAGAAAGGCGAACCAAGATGAAAGTTAAACTGCAAATTGAAGGTTAACCAAATCGAAGGTGAACCGACCAACTCGCCCCAACGAAAAAGGGCGCCGACCTCGATGAGAAGCCGACGCCCTGAACAGGCAGTTTTTCGGCAAGAAAGCGAAGCCCGCCTTATTCCCTTTCCTCACGATGCTCTTGCGTGCGCGGAGCACGGGAGCGCACCTGGTTGTGCGGCTCGCGGGCAACTTGGCCCTGCGGAGCGGAGCCCTGCTGCGGGCGAGAACGGCGACGAGGGGCCGACCCACCGTTGCGATTTTGACCCATCGGCGTGGCGCAGTACGGACACACGGTCCATGCAGGCTCGAGCGCATGATGGCAGCTCGGGCAGAGGTTCTTCAGGCGCGTGTGGCAGTTCGGACACAGCACGTAGTCGGACTCGACAGGATAGCCGCAGTTCGCGCACTCGCCGTACTTCATGAGCTCGCGCTGCTTCAGGGCAACCTCGAGTTCCTGTTCGTCGCGATCAATCTGCAACAGGGGCGGACGAAGCAGGCAGTACGCGATGACGCCGACAAGCGGCACGAGCGCGACGATGCCCCAAACGTACCAATGCGTCCCGCGCATGTAGGCGTCGCGGATGACCCACACGATCGAAAGAACATAAAGCACCACAAGCAGCACGATGAAGACCGTGAACGCTGTCATCAGTTCCGGCGTAATGAGCTGCGACATCAATTCGGACATGGATTCCTCGTTTCAAGTTCGCGCCGTTTTAAGGCGCTACGAACAACTAGCGAATGATTATAGCAAATGCGGCGGCACCGAAAAGCGCAGAGCCGAAGTCGCCCATGGAGTTGCCAGGTCTCCATTAAGATTCGACCTTGTACCACCATGGGCGTCGCTTGTACATTGGCCTTGCGCTAGCCCAACTCGGCGAGCTGCTCTTCTACGCGCGCAAGCTTATCGCGCAGCTCGGCAAGCTTCGCCGTGTCCTTCTCCACGATTTCAGGCGCTGCCTTCGCGAGGAAGCCTGGGTTGGAAAGCTTCTTGGCGAACTTGGCCTCGTCCTTCTGAAGCGTTGCGCGCTCCTTGGTGAGGCGTGCGCGCTCGGCCTCGAAGTCGATAAGGCCGGTGAGCACGCAATACACCTCACAGCCGTGCGCGACGACGCAGGCGCTCTCGGCGGGCTTGTGCGCATCGGACGGAACGATCGAGAGCTCGGACGCGCGTGCCATCGAGATGATCTGACTCTTTAGACCCTCGAGGACGCGGGCATTCTCAAACCCGGCGCGCAAAACCACGGGAAGCTCCTGCTTGGGCGAGATGCCGTAACGCGCACGCGTCGAGCGGACGGCGCTCACCACGTCGCACAGAAGGCTCACCGCACGCTCGGACTCCTCGTCGACAAGCGACGCGAGGCTTTCGGGTTCGGGCCACTTCGCCATCATGAGCGCGGGCGCCTCCCCTTCTGCATGCGGAACGTTTTCCCAGATAGCTTCCGTGACGAACGGCATCGCGGGATGCAGGAGGCGAAGCGCGTTGTCGAGCACGTACACGAGGTTGCGCTGCGTCTGCAGGCGGGCATCGCCCTCTTCGCGCAGGCTCGCCTTGCTAAACTCGATGTACCAGTCGCAGAACTCGTTCCAGAAGAAGGCGTGCAGCTCGCGCGCCATCTCGCCGAACTGGTAGGTTTCGATGTCCTTGGTGACCTCGGCGGAAAGCTTCGCCAGACGGCTGAAGATCCACGCGTCGGCCTGCGAGACCGCGCGCGGCTCGCCGGGCGTGAAGCCGTCCAAGTTGCCCAAGACGAAACGACTCGCGTTCCAAATCTTCGTTACGAATGCACGTGCCGACTCCGTGCGCGGGCTGCCGAGAAGCTCGTGGGTCTTCTTGTCGATATCGGCGTCAAAGCGCACGTCCTGGTTGTTAGTCACGAGCGTGAGCAGGTTGAAGCGCATCGCGTCGGCGCCGTACATGGAGATGAGGTCCATCGGGTCGACGCCGTTGCCCTTCGACTTGGACATGCGCGTGCCGTCCTTCGCGAGGATGGTCGCGTAGATGACCACGTCCTTAAACGGGATTTCCTTAAGAAAGTACGTCGACGACATAATCATGCGCGCCACCCACAGCGCGATGATGTCGCGCGCGGTGACGAGCGCGGTCGTCGGATGATGGCCTTCCAGGCGCTCGGGATGCTCGGGCCAACCCTGCGTGGCAAATGTCCACAGCTGGCTCGAGAACCAGGTGTCGAGCACGTCCTCTTCCTGCGCGACATGGTGGCTGCCGCACTTCGGGCACACGTCGGTGTCCTCCATAAGCGCGTCTTCCCAACCGCAGTCCTCGCAATGGAACACGGGGATTCGATGGCCCCACCACAGCTGGCGCGAGATGCACCAGTCCTTGAGGTTCTCCATCCAGGTGAGATACGTCTGCGTCCAGCGCGAGGGGTGGAAGGTGACCTTGCCGGAGGTGACCGCCTCGGTCGCCGGTCCCTTCAGCTTGTCAACAGCGACGAACCACTGCTCGGACAGCCACGGCTCGAGCGTCGAGTCGCAGCGGTAGCAGTGCATGACGGAATGATGATGGTCGTCCACATGGTCGAGCAGGCCGTGCTCCTCGAACCAGGCGACGACCGCTTGGCGGCACTCGTCGCGGCCCATGCCCGAGAACTCGCCGTAGCCTTCGACCACGTGCGCCGTCTCGTCGAAGATGTTGACCTTCTCAAGGCCGTGACGCTCGCCCATGCCATAGTCGTTGGGGTCATGGGCGGGGGTTACCTTAACGAAGCCCGTGCCGAAGCCCGCATCGACGTAGAAGTCGGAGAAGATGGGGATCTCGCGGTCGACGATGGGAAGGCGAACCTTCGCACCGACGAACTTGTCCTTGTCGTGATCCTTCGGGGAGACCGCTACGCCGGTGTCGCCGAGCATCGTCTCGGGGCGCGTGGTGGCGACCACGATGTATTCCTGCCCATCGACAGGCTCGACGAGCGGATAGCGCAGGTACCACAGGTGGCCGTCTTCTTCCTTGTACTCCGCCTCGTCGTCGGCGATGGCCGTCGTGCAATGCGGGCACCAGTTCACGATGCGCTTGCCGCGGTAGATCAGCCCATCATGGTACCAGCTGCAAAAGACCTTGCGCACCGCGGTGGCGTAGTCGGCATCCATGGTGAAGTGCGGGTCGGAGAAGTCGATCGAGCAGCCCATGCGCTTGATCTGCTCGACAATGTGCCCGCCGTACTCGTGAGTCCAATCCCAGCAGGCGTCGACGAACTTCTCACGGCCGATCTCGCGGCGGGAGATTCCCTCGGACGCGAGCTTTTTGTCCACCTTCGTCTGCGTGGCGATGCCCGCATGGTCGGTGCCCAAGATCCAGCGGGTGGAGACGCCGCGCATGCGGTTCATGCGGATGATGGTGTCCTGGATGGTGTCGTCGAGCGCATGGCCCATATGAAGCTTGCCGGTCACGTTCGGCGGCGGAATCGTCACCGTGCAATCGCCCACGCCGGGGTTGCGGCGATAGTAGTCGCCGGCGAGCCATTTATCGAGCATGCGCTGCTCGACGGCTTCTGCGTCGTAATTCTTCGGCATGTTTTCCATTGGATGCAAGCTCCTTCGATGAAACGTAAGCGGACAGGCGCCGAAACGCCGAGAGGGGCGCCCGCAAAAGGCGCCCCGGGAAAGTGCGGTTTAGGAAGCGGGAACGATCTCGGGGACCGTTTCCCCCGTGATGTCGCTCGCGCGCACGACGACGTGCGTGGCGACTTTGTGCTCGGGCAGGTCGTACATGACGTCCTGCAGCACGCGCTCGCAGATCGAGCGCAGGCCGCGAGCGCCCGTGCCGTGCTCCTGCGCCTCGTGGGCGATGGCGCGCAGAGCGTCCTTTTCGAACTCGAGCGTGGAATCTTCGAACTCGAACATCTTCGTGTACTGCTTCACGAGCGCGTTCTTCGGCTCGGTGAGGATGCGGACAAGATCGTCCTCGGACAGCTCGTTCAGCGCCGTGATCACAGGGATGCGGCCGACGAACTCGGGGATCATGCCGAACTTGTTCAGGTCCTCGGGAAGCACCTGCGCCAGAAGCTCAGCCTCGGCGTGCTTCTTGCTCTCGGGCAGCTCGGAAGAGAAGCCCAGACCGCTCTTTCCGACGCGCTGGCCGATGATGTCTGCCAGGCCGACGAACGCACCACCCAGGATGAACAGGATGTTCGTCGTGTCGATGTGGATGAGTTCCTGCTGGGGGTGCTTGCGCCCGCCCTGCGGCGGCACAGAGGCCTCGGTGCCCTCGACGATTTTCAAAAGCGCCTGCTGCACGCCCTCGCCCGACACGTCGCGCGTGATGGAGAGGTTTTCAGCCTTGCGGGCGATCTTGTCGATCTCGTCGATGTAGATGATGCCGATTTCCGCACGCGGGATATCGAAGTCGGCAGCGGTGATCAGCTTGAGCAGGATGTTCTCGACGTCCTCGCCGACATAACCCGCCTCGGTGAGCGTCGTCGCATCGGCGATCGCGAACGGGACGCGCAGCGTGCGCGCGAGCGTCTGGGCGAGCAGCGTCTTGCCGGAACCCGTGGGGCCCAAAAGCATGATGTTGCTCTTCGCAAGCTCAACGTCGCCTTCCTGCGCCTCCGATTCCATGCTAATGCGCTTGTAGTGGTTATAGACGGCGACGGAGAGGGCGCGCTTCGCGTTTTCCTGGCCCACCACATGCTCGGAAAGCTCGGCGTAGAGCTCGTGGGGTGTGGGCAGGTTGCCCAGGATATCGACGGGGTTCGGGGTCGCGTCCTCGATGTCGGCCTCGACGATTGCGCCGCGGTCCTGTGCGCGGCGGCAACCACGACGTCCGGCCGTCTCCTCGTCGGACATGCTGTCGAAGGCGGTCGAGAGGCCCAAGTCGCGCATCATCGCGTCGGCGCACACCGAGATGCACTCGTCGCAGATGTTGATGCCGTTCGGACCTGCGATCATCGCGGTCACCTGGTCGGATGACTTCCCGCAAAACGCGCAGTACACCGCGTCGTCGCCGCGATAGCCAAGGTCGCCTCTTCGTTCGTTTGTCATATGCGTTAGGTCGCTTCTCTTCTTAGGTTCTATTTGTCGGAGGAGCCGCGATGGCTCGTGATGATGTCGTCGACCAGGCCGTATGCCTTCGCTTCCTCAGCGGAAAGCCAGTTGTCGCGCTCGCAATCGACGTGCACCTGCTCCTGGGTCTTGCCGCAGTGCTTGGCGATGATGCCCTCCAAACGGTCGCGCGTCTTCTTGATCTCGTCGGCCATGATCTGGATGTCGGTCTGCTGGGTGTGGCCGTCGCCGGTGCCGCCCATGGGCTGGTGAATCATGACCTGGGCGTTCGGCAGGATGAAGCGCTTGCCCGCCGCGCCGCCGGTCAGAAGGGGCACGCCCATGGATGCCGCCATGCCCAGGCAGATGGTGGACACGTCGCACTTCACGAACTGCATGGTGTCGTAGATGGCGAGGCCCGCCGACACGCTGCCGCCCGGAGTGTTGATGTAGAGCGAGATATCCTTTTCGGGATCGGCGCTTTCGAGATGGAGCATCTGCGCGACGACGGAGTTCGCCACATGGTCATCGATGGGCTCGCCGAGGAAGATGATGCGGTCGTTTAAGAGACGAGAATAGATGTCGTAGCTGCGCTCGCCGCGCGGAGATTGCTCGATGACGTAGGGAATCAGCGCCGAAGTGGCACGTTCGATGCTCATAAAAAGCCTCGCTTTCGAAAAGGACGCGGCCTCACGGGGCCGCGAAATTGCATTCTGCTTCACATGATGGAACAGCTTGCCGCTTCGCGCAAGGGGTCGAGAACACGCCGTTCACGATAAGCATAAAACGGGGCCGACGCAGATGCATCGACCCCGTTACGCGATCGGTTGAAGCTTGAGGGCGAGATGCTACGCCTCGGCGTCAGCAGCCTCTTCCTCTTTCTTGGCAGCCTTCTTGGAAGACTTCTTGGCAGCCTTCTTCTCTTCCTCAGCTTCCTCGGCGGGGTCGTACTCGGTGACCTTGGCCTTCTCCATCACGTCAAGCACGGCGTGGGTGCGAAGCAGAGCCTCGCGGACCAGGTAGAGGCGACCGCCTTCGCGCCACTCCTTCAGGAGAGCCTTCGGGTCCTTGGCACCGGACTTCTCGAACTCTTCGAGAACTTCCTCGTCGGTGACCTTCAGCTCGAAATGCGCTGCCCACGCGTCGAGCGCCATGTCCTGCTTGGCGGTGTCGGCGGCCTGCTGCTTCACGTCGGCCTTGAACTGGTCGGCGGTGATGCCGTTCTGCTGGAGATACATGTCGAAGCTAGCGCCCTGGTTCTGCAGCTGGGAGAAGAAGTCCTGCAGCAGCTTGGCCTCGGTCTGCTCCTGCACGGCGGCAGGGGCCTCGACGTCGAGACGCTTGGCAAGCTCGATGAGGCAGGCGTTTTCCTTCATGCGCGGAAGGACGTCTTCCTTCTGCTCCTTGATGCTGTCGGCAACGCGCTCGCGCAGATCGGCGACGTCATCGAAGCCCAGCGTGTCCTTGACCCACTCGTCGGTGAGCTCGGGGAGCACCTGCTTTTTCGCGGCGAGAACCTCGACCTCGAAATTCACCGTCTTGGTCTTGCCCTCGAGGGAGGCCATAAGAGTCGCGTCCTTCGCGTCCTCGACGTTGACGGAGAAGCTCGCGGTCTGACCCTTCTTCAGGCCGATGACCTGCTCGTCGAAGGCGGCCGGGAACATGCCGGAGCCCATGAGGCACATACGGGACTCGCTCGACAGCGCGCTCACGTCCTCGCCGTTCTCGTCGGTCGCGGCGATCTTGAGGTCGGCGTAGGAATCGGCCTTCACCTTGGTGTTGGCGTTGGCGTTCTCGAACTCATGATAGTAGTCGCGCAGCGCCTCGATCTGCTGGTCGATTTCAGCCTCGGACGCGCCTTCGGCCGGAAGCTTCACTTCGACCGGCTCGTAATCGGAGAGTTCGCAGGTCGGCTTGCACTCGACCTCGAAGGAGAACTCGTAGGGCTTGCCACCCTCGACGAGCGCAGGCTCGCCGAACTCAGGCTCGCCGACGGGATACAAATCGCAGCTGTCGATAGCGAGCGGATAGCAGCCGTTCACGATATCATCGGTGACGCTGGCAGGCACAGCCTCGGCGCCGAGCGCATTGTCGATAATCGGACGGGGCGCCTTGCCCTTGCGGAATCCGGGGAAATTGTACTTATTCGCGAAGTCCTTGTAAGCCTTCTTGATGCGATTGTCGACTTCTTTGGCATCGACGGTGACGGTCACCTTGACCTTGTTGTCCTGCAATGCCTCTACTTTTGTTTCCACTAACTTTCCTCCATCGTTCGCTTATCGCACGATTCGTGCAGCGCGCAATCGAATCTGGCCGAATCGGACAGCGCGGCCGTACATCGGCCCGAATGCGCACCAAGGAGGGATTATCGCACATATGGCGAAGTTGTGCCAACCAAACAAAGACATCCACATGGAACGCCTTCGGTTACGCATGAGCGCAGGCCAGCTAGCAGCTTGATTCTCCGTCAATTCGCTAGGCTCATATAATATGGTTCGAAAAGATTTCAGGCTTTCCTCGAAGACCAAATCGCCACCCACTTGGGCGTTCAGCGCCACCGACGCCGAATCGAAAACTTGCGCGTATCGATTGCGTTCTGCTCTGCTATTATGTGTCCGCTGTTTTTCGAGCAGCAAAGTGTGCGGGCGTGGCGGAATTGGCAGACGCGCCAGATTTAGGTTCTGGTGGGCAACCCCCGTGAAGGTTCAAGTCCTTTCGCCCGCACCAGCTGGGGGAAGGGTGCTTTTCCTGCACCCTTCCCCCAGCTTCTTTTTGCGCAGCTTTTATATTTGAAAGGACCGCCAGTGGATACCATCAAGAAGATCGGGCGAACCTGGAACTCGATCAGCCTCATCAAGCGCATCATCGTGGGCCTCGTCATCGGCACCATCCTCGCGCTCGTCATCCCCGGGAACGAGATCATCGAGATGCTCGGCACGCTTTTCGTGAACGCCTTGAAAAGCGTCGCCCCCATCCTTGTGTTCTTCCTGGTAATCAGCGCCCTGTGCAACGCGAAGGGCGGCGGGCAAATGAAACTCGTCATCATCCTGTACCTGGTGGGCACCTTCATCGCCGGCGCCGTCGCCGTCTTCGCGAGCACCCTGTTCCCCGTCGACCTCACGCTCTCCGCCGCTGCCGAGGCGCAATCCTCGCCCTCCGGCATCGGGGAAGTCCTCGCAACGCTTGTCACCAACGTGGTCGCCAACCCGGTCACGGCGCTTATGAGCGCGAACTACCTCGGCATTCTCGCATGGGCCGTCGTTTTGGGCATCGCCCTTAGGCGCGCAAGTGATCAGGTGAAAGACGTGTTCACGAGCATCTCAGACGCTGTGTCGACCGTCGTCCGCTGGATTATCTCGCTCGCCCCCTTCGGTATCCTGGGCCTCATCTACACGGCGGTTTCCACCAACGGTCTGGAAATCTTCACCGAGTACGGCCAACTGCTTCTCGTGCTCGTGGGCTGCATGCTCTTCATCGCCTTCGTCACCAACCCGATCCTCTCCTTCGCGTGCTTCCGCAAGAACCCCTACGGGCTTGTTCTTCGCTGCCTGAAGGATTCCGGCCTCACCGCGTTTTTCACCCGCAGCTCCGCGGCGAACATCCCCGTGAACATGGAGCTGTGCCGCAAGCTGGGTCTTGACAAGGACAACTACTCGCTTTCCATCCCGCTCGGCGCGACCATCAACATGGGCGGCGCTGCGGTCACGATCTCGGTCATGGCCATGATGGCGGCGCACACGATGGGCATCCAGGTCGACATCCCCACCGCGATCATCCTGTCGGTCCTCTCCGCCGTGAGCGCATGCGGCGCATCGGGCGTCGCTGGCGGCTCGCTGCTCCTGATCCCGCTCGCCTGCTCGCTGTTCGGCATCGGCAACGACATCGCAATGCAGGTCGTCGGCATCGGCTTCGTGATCGGCGTCATCCAGGACTCCTGCGAGACTGCGCTCAATTCCTCTTCCGACGTGCTTTTCGCCGCATCCGCCGAGTACAGCCAGTGGAGAAAGGAAGGCCGCGACTTCAAACCTGGAAAGGACATCGAAGCCGCGTAGAACTTTACCGAAAAGACAACCGAGCCTCACCAGAAAGCGCCCTCGAGGGCGCTTTCCTTTTTCCTGCACCTCTTGAGGATGCCGTCACGTTCTGCAACTTCAACAAGTACATGACCGGCTATGCCGACACCGACCTCTTCGGGCTGAGCAACGCTCTCACCCGCGCTGAGTTCGCCACTGTCCTGTATCGCATCATGAATCCCGACGCCGCTTCCGCTGACTTCACAACCGCGAAGAACAAAACCGGCTTCGCTGACGTCGAGGACGGAAACTAAGTAGTCCTAGAGCAACCTTGCTTGCATGAAAAAAACGCTCGGTCCGCAAGGGCCGAGCGTTTTTTGATTCACGAGTATTAAACATGTTGCCAGGGTTGCCACGCATCGGATGCTGAAACGGGAAGGACCGCTACGCCTCACGCTCGTCGAAGTCGCCTATAAGGGCGCGCGCGAAGTCGTGCGCATCGAAGTCCTTCAAGTCGTCCATGCCCTCGCCCACGCCGATCTTCAGCACAGGAAGCTCAAGCTCGTGGCTCACGGCAAGCGCGATGCCGCCCTTCGCCGTGCCGTCGAGCTTGGTGACGACGATGCCGTCAAGAGAAAGCGCATTGTTGAACTCGCGCGCCTGCTGCAAGCCGTTTTGGCCGGTCGTCGCATCGATGACGAGCACGGTGTAGACCGGAAGCTGAGAGCGCTTGCGCACGACGTTCACGACTTTCTCGAGCTCGCGCATAAGGTCGGCAGAGGTGTGCAGGCGGCCTGCAGTGTCGATGAGCACCAAATCCGCACCCGTTTCCTCCGCGCGCTCGATCGTGGCATAGCACACGCTCGCAGGGTCACTTCCCCGCTCACGCTCGACCACTTCGACATCGGCGCGGCGAGCCCAGACCTCGAGCTGCTCGATCGCGGCGGCTCGGAAGGTATCGGCGCTGCCCAAGATGACGTTGCGGCCCGCATCGGAGGCTTCCTTGGCAAGCTTGCCCACGGTCGTCGTCTTGCCCGTACCGTTGATGCCCACGAAGAGCACGAGCGCGGGGTCGCCGCCGAAGACCTCTTCCCCGCCCTCGGTGAACGTGCTCGCAATCTGCTCGTTCAACATATCAAGCACGGCATAGGCATCGGGAAGCGCCTTGCGCGTCGCCTGGTCGCGCAGATTCTCCACGATGGAGCTCGCTGCCGGAGCGCCGACATCGCTTAAGATGAGCGTCTCCTCGAGCCCGTCCCAAAACTCATCGTCCAAATCCGGCCCGCGGTCGAGCAAGACGTTCATCTGCTCCTTGAATTTATCGCGTGAGCGCGCAAGGCCCTCGCTGATGCGATCGAAAAAGCCCATGTACTATCCTTTCAGGAAAACGAAGAGGCAGGAATGCGCCTCGGAATCTTCTGCATCACAGCATAGCAAAGAAACGCCCCCGACATCCGAAAATGCCGAGGGCGTTGACAACACGTAGGCGGAAGCGCGAATTAACGAACCGCGCGAGTCATCTCCCCCGTTGGAGGAAGCTCGGGGTCGTACAGGTGGCAGGCACACCGATGGTTTTCCTTCACCTCGCGCAGCTCGGGAACCGTGTTCCCGCATACGCCGAGGCGCTTGAAGCAGCGGCCCGCGAAACGGCATCCCGGGGGAGGGTCGATCGGGGAGGGAACATCACCTTGCAAGATGATGCGCTCGCGCTTCGATTTCGGATCGACCGCAGGGATAGCGGAAAGCAGCGCCTGCGTGTAGGGGGACAACGGGTCGGCATAAAGCGAGCGCTTCGGGGCAATCTCCATAATCCTGCCCAAATACATAACACCCACGCGATCGGAAACATGCTTCACGACGTTTAAGCCATGCGCGATGAACAGGTAGGTTAAGCCGAACTCCTCTTTAAGATCGTCGAGCAAGTTGAGAACCTGAGCCTGAATGGAGACGTCGAGCGCGGAGACTGGCTCATCGCAAACGATGAGCTTGGGGTTCACGGCGAGCGCGCGGGCAATACCAACGCGTTGGCGCTGGCCGCCAGAGAACTCGTGCGGATAGCGGTTGCGCATATAATTTGCCAGGCCGACGCATTCCAAAAGCTCATTCACGCGAGCTTCGACCTTGTCCTTTGGAACGATGTTATTTGCAATCATCGGCTCGGCGATGATGTCACCGATGCGCATGCGCGGGTTCAAGGAAGCATAGGGGTCCTGGAAGATGAGCTGGATGTCCTTGCAGTAGCTCTTGCGCTCGGAGTCCTTCATCGCGGTGAGGTCTTTACCGTCAAAGATAATCTTGCCGCTCGTGGGGCGAAGCAGGTTCACGAGCATCTTGCCAACGGTGGTCTTGCCGCACCCAGACTCGCCCACAAGGCCGAACGCCTCTCCCCTCTTAATCTGGAAGCTTACGTCGTCCACCGCATGCACATAAGACGTCGCCTTGCCGAAGAAGTTCGTCTCAGCTGCGAAGAGCTTCGTCAGATGCTGCACATCGAGCAGCACGTCATCGTTGCGCAGCTCAGGGCTCGCAATAATTCCGTTATCGCTCATCAGAGCCTCCCTCCTCGGCCTCCCGCGCCACATCGCCCTCGATAAGCGCTTCGGCGGTCGAAACCTCACGCGCCGCCTCGACAGCCTCGCGAGCCTTTTCCTCGTTCGCCTTCACCTCGGCGGCATCTTTCGCATGGCCATCCTGTTCCTCGTAGAGGAAGCAGCGAACCTTATGGTCGCCCACCTGCACCAACTCAGGCATCCGCTCGCGGCAAACCTGCATGCAGCTATCACAGCGGTCGGAGAAGTGGCATCCCGGGGGCATCTCGAGCGGATTGGGAACCATGCCTTTAATCATGTAGAGACGTTTGCCGTCGTCATCTTCCAACCGAGGAATGGACTTCAAAAGGCCAAGCGTATAGGGATGCATCGGATTGTCGAACAGCAAGCGCACCTCGGCCTCTTCGACCACCTGGCCGCAGTACATGACCACAACGCGGTCGGCGATTTCGGAGACGACACCGAGATCGTGCGTGATCAGGAGAACGGCCATATCGGTATCCTCGCGAAGGCGGCGAAGCAGGTCGAGGATCTGCGCCTGGATCGTCACGTCGAGCGCCGTTGTGGGCTCGTCGGCAATGAGAAGCTTGGGATTGCAGGCGAGCGCCATGGCAATCATGACGCGCTGGCGCATACCGCCCGACATCTGGTGCGGATAATCGCGCACACGCGCCTCAGGGCTGGGGATGCCGACCTTGCGGAGAAGGTCGATAGCGCGCGTGAGCGCTTCTTTCTTCGAAACCTTCTCGTGGGTGCGAATAGCCTCGACGATCTGATCGCCGATGCGGTACACGGGGTTGAGCGAGGTCATGGGCTCTTGGAAGATCATGGCCATATCGTTGCCGCGCATCTCGCGATATTCCTTCTCGGAGAGATGGACGAGGTCTTTCCCGTCGAAGGTCATCTCGCCGCCGGCAACATGACCGGGCTCCGCAAGCAAGCCCATGATGGACAGGCTTGTGACGGATTTGCCCGAACCGGACTCTCCCACGATAGCTAAAATCTCGCCTTCGCTGACTTCAAAGCTCACGTCGTCAACTGCGCGGACCACGCCGCGTTTCACCGGAAATTCGGTGCAGAGGCTCTTCACTTCAAGCAACATCGGGCTACCTCTTCCTCGACTTCGGATCCAAACCGTCGCGAATACCGTCGCCGAGTAGGTTGAATGCAAGCACAGTAAGCGTGATGGCGAGACCAGGGAAAATCATAAGCCACGGAGCGCGGAAAAGCTCGTTGCGGCCGCGTCCGAGCATGTCGCCCCATTCGGCATCGGGCGGCTGCACGCCCAGACCGAGGAAGCCGAGCGCCGCACAGTCGAGGATAGCCGAGGAAATGCCGAGCGTTGCACGCACGATAATCGATGGCAGCGCGTTCGGAAGCACATGGCGGAACACGATTGCGAAGTTCGAGTCGCCGATCACACGGGCAGCTGCCACGTAATCGTTCTCCTTGATTGCGAGAATCTCGGAGCGAACGATGCGAGCATATTCGGGAATAGCGACCAGGCCAATAGCCACAACCGCCTTCTCGATGCCCTGGCCAAGCGCAGCCATGATAGCGATGGCGAGAAGAATCGACGGAATAGCGAGCATCATGTCCATGATGCGCATGATGACGGTATCCCACTTGCCGCCCTTGTAGCCCGCGATCGCGCCAAGCAGAACGCCAACGGTAAGCGATATAGCCACAGCGGCAAGGCCCACGACGAGCGTGATCTGCGTGCCCACAAGCACACGCGAGAAGATATCGCGGCCCTGGATGTCGGTTCCGAACCAATGCGCAGCCGAGGGGCCTTGCACGGATTCAGCAAGGTTCTGCTCATAGGGATCGTAGGGCAGGATGCCCGGAACGAGCTTGGTCACAATCGCAATCAGCGCAAGGAGCAAGATGAAGATGGCCGACACAAGGGCCGCCTTGTTCGAGACGATGCCGTCAAGCACGTCTTTCCAGATGCTCTCGCGCTTTTCGACAGGCTGCTGGGCTTGGCTGTTCGTCACTTCGCCTGCAGCGCCCTGTGTTGCCAGAACGGTTTTTTTGCTCATGCCTATCACCCCTCTTCCTTCGCGCCGTATTTAATACGCGGATCGAGCCATGCGTAGATGATGTCGACAAGCAGATTCATGAAGACGAAGATAACGGCAACCAGGAGCACCACGCCTTGTACCACCGGGAAGTCGCTCTTCAATACGCAGTCAACGGCGAACTTGCCGATGCCCGGCCAGGCGAACACGGTTTCGGTAAGCAAGGCGCCGCCAAGCAAGCTTCCTAACTGCAAGCCGATAACGGTCGACACGGGAAGCATCGCATTGCGCAGCGCATGCTTGACGTTCACCGAGCGCTTCGCCAACCCCTTCGCGCGCGCCGTGCGGATATAATCAGCGTTGAGCGTTTCGAGCATCGAAGAGCGCGTCATGCGCGTGATGATGGCCATGGAGTAAAGCGATAACGTAACCGTCGGTAGGACAAGGTGGACAAGCACATCGCCAAGCGCTTCGAAATCGCCTTTCGCGATGGTATCGAAGATGAAGAAGCCCGTACCGCCGGTCGGCTGCAAAAGCGGCGTCACGCGACCGGAGGACGGCAGGATATGCAGCGTCGCCGAGAACAGCAAGATGAGCAGAATGCCCGACCAGAAAACAGGCATCGACACACCGATGAGCGCAAGCACCATCGAAGCGTTGTCGGCAAGCTTGTTCTTCTTCACCGCAGCGAGCACACCAAGCGCAATACCGCAGATGGAAGCCACGATAATGGCGCACAACGCAAGTTCGGCGGTTGCTGGGAAGCGCGCTGCAAGCTCAGACGCGACGGGCGTGTGCGTGTAGTACGACGTTCCCAAATCACCTTGGATCGCCGATACCAGGAAGTTGACGTACTGCATCCAGATGGGATCATCGAGGCCGTAGTCGGCCCGCCATGCGGCCATCGCCTCCGCCGTCGCATGCTCTCCCAAGACCACAGGAGCCGGGTCGGAGGCGAGAACGCGCGTGATGAAGAAGATGATGATCGTCACACCCAGCAGCACGGGAATCACCATAAGGATTCTTTTGAGGATGTATTTAAGCACCATTGTCCTTTCGAAGATGCGGCCCAAATCGTCTCGTCTGGAAGGGCCGCGATACGCAGGTCACGCGATCCTGCCCTGAACCGAATCGGCAAGATTCAGCTCAAGGCAAGCCGCGCGCTGCGCTGAAAAGGTGCGCGGGGCAGCAAAGAGACCGCCCCGCGCACCGTGAAGGCAAAATGCCGGGAAAGCGCTACGCTTCCTTGGAAACGCCCTTGAAGAACGCGACTCCCGTCGGGTGATAATAGAAACCCTTCACCTTCGGGCTGTAGCCGAGCAGATTCTTGGAGTGGGAGATGAGCAACCACGGCTGCTCCTCAGCCATCATTTCCTCGCATTGCTTGTAGATGGCATCGCGCTCGTCGCCGTCGGGCGTTGCAATACCCTTTGCGATGAGAGCCTTGTATTCCTCGTTATCCCAGTGGGCAACGTTCATGGACCTGTTGGAGTCCGCAGGCAGGTTCATAAAGTTGTCCGGGTCGCCGTTGTCGCCGGTCCAACCGTAGAAGCAGATGTCATAGGGATCGGTCTGCACCTTGGACTTGTAAGTCGTCCAATCGTACTGGGTGATCTCCACATCGACGCCGACCTTGGACAGATAGCCCTGAACCATGTTAGCGAGCTCAACGCCGCCCTTTGCGTTGTACGGACGAGCGGTGGAGTAGGTGATGCAAGCGAGCTTGGTGACTCCCTTAGCAGCGAGGGTTGCCTTCGCGGCATCGGGGTCGTATGCGGTCTGTTTGACGTCCTTGTCGTAAGGCGCCATCCAAAGCGGCATGACGGAATTCGCGACAGAAGCGTACTCGCCGTAGATTGCAGAAACCATTTCCTCGACGTTGATTGCCTGGGCGATGGCCTTGCGGACTTCCTTGTCGGCGCAGATGCCGCCCTCGTCCGTGTTGAACGCCATGTAATTGATGGTCATGCCATCCTCGGAGAACAGCTCGTAGCCACCGTCGGTGATCTGGTTTGCCGAAGACGGGTCGACCGACGAGATGATGTCGCACTCGCCGTTCAGCAGCGAAGTGATGCGGGTGTTGCCCTCGGCGATGATCTTGAAGATGATGTTCTTCGTCTTGGGAGCATTATCCTTGTCCCAGTAATCCTCATTGGCCTCGAGGGTTACGGAAGCGGACTTCGTCCAGTCAACGAACTTATAGGGGCCGGTACCACAGGGTGTGGTGATAGCGGAGCCAGCGGAGGCTGCCTCAATGGCCTTCGGGGAAACGATCGGAGACGCGAGGGCCATGGCCAGGTTCTTCAAAAACGAGGTGTTCGCCGCGCGCATCGTGATCTTCACGGTGGTGGCGTCGACCGCCTCGACGGTCTTCACGCCAGAATTCGCAGCTTCCTCGCCAAACACGAAGGAGGCATAAGGCTGGTCGGAGTTGCGGTTCGGCTCGAGCAAACGCTCAATCGAGGTCTTCACGGCGTCGGCGTTGAAGTCGGTGCCGTCGTGAAATTTCACGCCTTCGCGCAGCTTGATGGTGTAGATGAGACCATCGTCGGAAATCTCGGGCAACTCGGTGGCGAGAAGGGGCTTGACTTCCGCGTTCTTCTCAGCGAAACCATAGAGGCCCTCGTAAATGTTGCAGCACACAACCGCGGACTCGCCGTCGTCGAAATACGCCGGATCGAGGGCGCGGGGATCGGCAGTCAAGCTGTAGGTGATGCTGTCGGCGGCCTTGTCGCCGGAAGCGGCCTTGCCGTCACCCTTCTTCTCGGACCCCCCGCCGGAGCAACCAACCATGCCCATCATGGCGGTTCCCGCAACTGCGGTTCCGAGCAGCCCCATGAACTGGCGCCTGCTGAACTTGAGCTTGTTCTCTTCCATCTGAATACTCCCTTCCCATTTCAGCCAGCCATTCGGCAAGCCGCCTGCGCAGGCTCCCATACCCACGCGTCCGAACGAACACCTAGCAATCACTAGGCAATTCGTATTCATACACTTTAGCGCAGAAACGTGGATTGTGAATCATAAATGGAGAAATTCTGCCAGTAAAGTAGTCGGATTTCTTCATAAACGGTAGGGAAAAGAGAGCATTTTTCCCAACTGTGGCAAATCAGCAAGGCGCGGGAGAGTCTCGTCGGACTCCCCCGTTGAGTTCGCGCAAGCCTGCTGCCAAGCTAAAACGAAGGCGATGGACCCCTTGCAAGTCCCTTACTCGGCGTACTGCAGGGCCCTATCGAGCTTCTGGCTAATGACCTTCGTCACGCCGTCGGCCTGCATGGAGACGCCGAAGAGCACGTCTGCGGTCTCCATCGTACGACGCTGGTGCGTGATCATAATGAGCTGCGTGGTGCCGCGAAGCGATTCCACGAACGCGATAAGGCGGCGCAGGTTCGTGTCGTCAAGCGCTGCCTCGACCTCGTCCAAGATGTAGAACGGCGTCGTGCGGATGCGGTAGACCGCAAACAGGAGCGCGATCGCGGTGAGCGACTTCTCGCCGCCGGACATGAGCGACATCTTCGTAATGCGCTTGCCGCGCGGCTGCGCCGAGACCTCCACGCCCGTGTTCTCCATGTCGTCGGGATCGACGAGGGACAGATGCGCCGTGCCACCGGGAAACAGCGTGGAGAAGATTTCCTGGAAGTTGGCGTTTACCGCCTCGTAGGTCCTCGCGAAATCGTCCTTCATGCGCGCATCGATGACGCGGTTGATCTTCGCGAGCGCCTTGCGCGCGCCGTCGAGGTCGGCAAGCTGGCTTGCCAGATAGTCGTAGCGCACCTTGAGCGCGTCGTACTCGTCGGCGGCGTCGGGATTGATCGTGCCCAGGTTGGCGATGCGGCGGCGCAGCTTGAAGGCGGCGTCCTCCACTTCGTGGCGATTCTCGAGCTCGGGGCACGCGAGCGCCGTCTCGAGCGGCGTGCGGCAACCGTGGACAATCTCGTTGACCGCAGCCTCGACCTGCACCTCCAAACGTCCTTTATCCACACGCGCAGCGCTCATGCGCTCACTGGCCGCGTCGTAGGCATCGTGAGCCGCGCGCGCCTTCGAGCGCGCCTCGTTCGCCCGGGAATGCAGCCCCGACTGGGAATCCTGCGCCTGCGTTGCCTTGTCTTCCAAGTCGACCGTCCAGCGGCGGGCGCTCTGCGCGAGCTCCTCGAACACCGCAAGCAGAGGCTCGATGCGGGATGCGGAAAGCTCCTTCGCACGATGGGCCAAACGCTGCGTCTTCGCCTGAGCGGCAAGCTGAGCGAGCTCCCCTGCGCGCGCATCGCGGACGCGGACAGTGTAGGTCTCGCGCTCCACAAGCGTCGCTGCGGCGAGGCGTGCTTCGGAGAGCGCATCGGTTGCCTGCTGGGCGGCATCGCGCAAGGGAGCGGCGGCGTCGAGTGCGGCGGCAAGACTTTCCTTCACGCCCTCCAGCTCGTGCCCGAGCTCGTCGGCCAAGCGCGCATACTCCTCCACGTCGGGACGGGCCTTCGCGATGACCTGCTCCGCCTCCGAGCGTTGCCGCTCGACGTTCTCGAGCTCGTGGCGAGTCGAAGTGAGCTTCTGCGCGGCAGCGTCGGCAGCAGCGCGCGCGGCGTCCGACTTGCCCTTGGCGGCAGCGAGCTCCTGGCTTTTCGCAAGGCTTTCCCCTTGCGCCGTGCGCAGGGCAGCGTCGGCGGCATCGGCAGCCTCTTTCGCCTTTTGCGCCTCCTCCCTCGCGGTGACGAGCTCGCGGGAAAGCTCCTCAAGCCTGCGAGCGCGCGCGAGGGCGCCCTGTCCCCCGTCGTCGACATGGCGACCTGCGACCACCTTGCCCGTCGGCCACACGATGCACCCGTCGGGCGTGACAAAGCGCAGGCCGAGCGTGTCGGCCTCATGGGCGGCGAGCGCCTCCTCAAGGTTTTCGCACACGACGACATCGCCAAGGAGCGCGCGAACCGCACGAGCGGACGACTCAGGGAACGAAAGCCCCTCGAGAAGTGCCCGGCCCAACGCATTCGCGGATCGCGCTGAGGCATCAGGCGTGGAAACCCCGTTCGCGTCGTCGCGCAAGACAAGCGTCACCTCGCCGTTTTTCCCTTCGGCGGCGAGCGCGGCGACCATGCTTGCCGCATGCGACCCATCAGCCACGAGGAGCGCTGCCACGTCGGCGCCGAGGAGATGCTCGACGAGTGCCTCCTGGCCTTCGAGAGCAGAGATTTCGTGAGAAAGCGGCGCGACTGCTGCATCGAAGGCGGCAGCATTGCTCGCGAGCCATTCGAGCGCCGGGCCCTGGGCCTTCGCGGATGCTCGCTCAACTTCGCGCAACGCCTCGATTGATGCAGCGCAGGCGCGCTCGGCGTCGCTCGCCTCGTCGCGGGCGGCACGTGCCTCCTCGGCGACGCGCACAGCCTCGCCCACGTGCATGCGGGATTCCTTCTCGACCTGCTCGAGCGCCGAGAGCTCTTCGGCGAGCATTCGGGCATGGGCCTCCGCCTGGGAAGCCTCGGCCTGGGCGCGGTCGAACTGAAGGGTAAGCTCCTGGGTGTGCCCCTCGATGATCTTCATGTGCGCGAGCCCGTTCGTGAGGGCCTCTTTAAGCTCGGCATGCTTGGCGCGGGCCGAGTTGATGCGCGATTCCAAATCGCGGCTCGCGCGGCCGAGCTCGGTTGCGCGCTTCTCGGTCTCGGCGCGCCTCGACGTCACGTCCGCATGGTCGGCAGCGAGCCGCGACACCTTTTCTTCAGCTTGCGCACGCTCGGCCTGCACGCTTGCAAGCTGGGCGTTTGCGGCATCGAGGTCGGCTTGGGCGGTCTTTGTGCGAGCGGCGTTCGCCTCGAGCGACACCGCAAGCTCGCCCGCACGGGAGGTCGCTGCGCGCTTGCGCTCGCGCATGACAAGCTCAGCGGACTCGATGCGCTCAACGGCGCCCGAAGCCTGACGATGCTGGCGTGTAAGCTCGCCGGCGCTCGCTCCCTCTTGACGAATCTTCTCCTGCAGCGCCTCGGCGGCAGCTTCCGCAGCCGAAATCTCCGCGCGCTTCGCCTCGAGCTCGGCAGCAACGGCTTCCTCGCGCGCCGTGGCGGCAGCGTGCTTTTCCTGAAGCTGGCGCAAGTCGTCGACGGCAAGCTTGAGCTTCAGATCGGAGAGCTCGGCGGAAAGCCCGATGTAGGTGCGGGCGCGCTTCGCCTTGCGCTCGAGCGGCTTCAGTTGACGTTCGACCTCGGCGGTCACGTCGCGCACGCGCGCGAGATGCTGGTCCATCTGGGCCAGCTTGCGCTCGCTTTTCGCCTTGCGCTGCTTGTGCTTGAGCGTTCCCGCGGCCTCTTCGATGAGCGCGCGGCGGTCTTCGGGTTTCGATTGCAGAATGGAGTCGAGGCTGCCCTGCGAGATAATCGAGTGCGTGCCCGTCCCAAGTCCCGAATCGTGAAGAATGTCGAGCACGTCCATACGGCGCGCAACCGTGCCGTTGATCAGGTACTCGCTTTCGCCCGAGCGGTACATACGGCGCGTAATCGCGACCTCGTCGTAGTCGACGGGAAGCGTGCCGTCGGAGTTGTCGAGCACCAAGTCGACTTCTGCAAGCCCCGCCGCACGACGAGCGGAGGAGCCGGCGAAGATGACGTCTTCCATGGCCTGTCCGCGCAGGTGCTTGGCGTTGCGCTCGCCGAGCACCCACAGCACGGCATCCGAGATGTTCGATTTGCCCGACCCGTTCGGGCCCACGACCGCCGTGATACCCGGCTCGAGCGTGAGCGCGCTTCTATCGGCAAAGGACTTAAAGCCCTTGAGGACGAGGGATTTGAGGTGCATTCGCTAGCCCTGCTTCTTCTGAAGGCGTGCGGCTTCCTTCTCAGCTTTGATGCGGGCGCGCTCGGAGGCCTTCTCGGCCTTCGCATGCGCTGCAGCTTCCTCCTTGGCGGCTCGGGCGGCTGCCTTCTCGGCCTTGGCCTGCGCCGCAGCCTTTTCCTTTGCAGCGCGCTCTTCCTCGGTCAGACCAAGCCCGAAGAACTCGCCGAGGCGCGCGAGCGTGCTCTTCGCAGCCTGGCTCTCGGCCTCCTTCTTCGTGCGACCGGTGCCGCGGGCAAGTCCCTGGTCACCCGCGTAGACCTGAGCGACGAACGTGCGGTCGTGCGGCGGGCCCTGCGTTTCGATCAGCTTGTAAGTCGGCGTGATGCCGCCCTCCTGCAGCTTCTCCTGAAGGGCGCTCTTGGGGTTTTCGGGCTGCGCGGCCAGATCGAGCGACATATGCGGGATGAGCGTGCGGCGCACGAACTTCACCGCAGCGTCGATTCCGCCGTCAAGGTAGAGCGCGGCAACGACCGCCTCGTAGACGTTCTCGAGCGCGGAGTGAAGGCCTCGCTTGCCCGTGCCTGTCTCGGAGGAGCCGAACACGATGATGTCGGCGAAACCAAGCTTCGCGGCCACATCCGACAGGCTCGAGCCCGCGACAAGCGCCACCTTGATGCGGGTGAGCCCGCCCTCGTCGATCTCATGGAAGCTGTCGAACGCGATCGCCGCGACGATGGCGCCCACGATGGAGTCGCCCAAGAACTCCAGGCGCTCGTAGGAATATTTGACCGGACGGCCCTCCGTTGCCGAAGGGTGCGTGATTGCCGAGAGGAGCAGCTGCTCCTGTTTGAATTCGTAGCCCAAGATTTCCTGGGCGCGTGCGAGCTTTTCCTGCTGTTCTTCAGTCATCGACATGCTGATATCCGACCACCTTGCGATTATCGTGTCTTCTGATTGCTTAAACGTTTATTCTACCTGTTCAGAATTATTTGCGTCGGAGCCTGCGAGCGTCTGCGCGATTATTTCAGAAACATTCTCCCGGGCGGCGCGGGCGGTCACGAGGATGCCGTTCTTCACCGCCTTCGCGTTCGAGGACCCGTGTCCAACGACGACGGCGCCCTTGCAGCCCAGAAGCGGCGCACCGCCGTAGGTGTCGGCGCTCATGCGGTCTTTCAGCTCGTAAAGCTCGCTTTTGAGCGCGAGTGCGCCGATCTTCGCCTTTGCAGACGACATCATGGCTTCCTTCACCATCTTGAAAAGCACCTTCGACGTGCCCTCAATGGTCTTGAGGGTCACGTTGCCGGTGAAGCCGTCGCACACCACGACGTCGAAATCGCCCGTAAGGATATCGCGTCCCTCGGCGTTGCCCGCAAAGCCTGGCACCTGCTTGGCCATGAGCGCATGCGTCTTGATCGCGAGGTCGTTGCCCTTTTCCTCCTCCTCGCCGATGTTGAGAAGGCCGATGCGCGGATTCGGAATACCCAAGATGCGTTCGGCGTAAATACCCGCCATGCGGGCGAACTGCACGAGGTAGGCAGGCTTGCAGTCGGCGTTCGCGCCCACGTCGCACAGAAGGACCGGGTGGGACGGCGCGGGAAGGGGCATGGCAAGGGCCGGGCGCTGCACGCCTTTCACACGCCCGACCACGAGGGTCGCAGCGGCGAGGCATGCGCCCGTAGACCCTGCGGAGAAGAAGCCCGCCGCCTGGCCTTCCTTCACCAAACGGCAGCCGACCACGATCGAGGAGTCCTTCTTCTGTCGCACGGCGCGGGCGGGGTGCTCGCCCATACCGATCACCTGGGTGGTAACGTGCGCCTCGCAGCGCCCATGGTTCGCGGCGAACGGGGTCACCACCTCGTCAGGCCCGCACAAAACGATCTTGAGCGCAGGATCGGCTTCAAGCGCTGCCGCGACACCTTCGAGCACGACGGAGGGCGCGTTGTCGCCGCCCATGGCGTCAACTGCAAGAACGGTTCCGGGAAACGCCTCGGCCGTAGCGCGCGCAGCGGCCAGTCCGCGAGATTTCCTTCCCAAGGTGAACTCCTATCCGGCAGACGCGATTGCACCCACCTCGTGAAAAAGCCTCCCGTCCGCGCGCAAGGGCGCACGGAAATGGGAGGCTCCAGGCTTGCCTATGTTAAGAAGCTAGGTCGGACTCGGCGAGCCCGCAAGCCGCTATTCGGTCTCGATGACTTCGCGGTTCTTGTAGAAGCCGCAGTTCGGGCACACGCGATGCGGAAGCTTCACTTCGCCGCACTGCGGGCACACGGAACGAGAAGGTGCGTCGATGCGGTCGTTAGCGCTGCGACGAGTATGGGTGCTTGCACGACCCGTTTTTTGCTTAGGTACTGCCATGATCTAGCTCCTTTGTAAAACATCGGACGGATTTCCGAACCGCCCGCTTATCACTGGGTAAACACGCGAAGAGATATGATAGCAAAGAGAAACGAACGGCGCAAGGCCTTGTGCGCGTTTTCACCTCAGCCTACCACATAATGCGCAGAAAATCGCAGACACCGCGACAAAACAAGGGCGCGCACCGTTCGCACAGCGCGCGCCCTCGCCTATTCGCAGCCGCAGAGGGCCGCGCCTCATCATGTTTAGGCGCTCCCGCAGGCCCGCAGGCTCGCGGGCCGCGCTACGCCTCGAACCTTCCTACAGATACGACGGCACAAGCTCGATCTTGGGAAGCGGCGTGCGCGGGTGAGCACTGCGATCGATTCCCGAGATCTCGTCGGCGAAGTCGAGGAAGCGATCCATGTTCTCCGATGTCTTGAACCACTCGTCACCATGCTCGGCTCCCTCCACGAGCTCGAGAACCGCACGCTTGCCGGCAAGCTCGTCTTTGAGCAGCTTGTACTCTTTGTGGGGGTCGGCTGAGCGATAGGCAATGCACTCGCCGTCGCCTAAGCCCTGCAGCGTCTCGTAGAGCGCCACCGACTGCTCGAAGGGAACAACCACATCGCCCGTTCCATGCTGGATGAGCATCGGGGGCACCCCGTCGGGGCGGCGCTTGATGGCCTTCACGGAGCTTGCCATCTCGCAGCGCTCCTCCGGCTCGGCCACGATGCAGAAGCCCATCACTTGGTCGGGAGGCGACATCGGGTTGTCCCCGTCATCGCGATGGCCCGTCTGGTGCTCGCAAACGTAGATGTCGGACACGCCGTACATCGAGAAGCAGCCCTGAACCGACGAGTCGCCGCAGTCGCCAAGCAGGCAGTCCTCGAAGTCGATGTCGTCGTTGGTCGCGGCAACGGTCTGGGCGATATGACCGCCCGAAGAATTACCGCACACGATCACGCACGTGGGGTCGAGATGATACTCCTCGGCATGGTTGCGAAGGTAGCGAATCGCCGCCTTCACGTCATTGACCTGGGCAGGCCATTTCGCGTGCGAGCTCAAGCGATACCCGACGCTCGCGACCGCGTAGCCCTGCGAGGCCGCCTGGAAAAGTCCCGCAATGTTATCCGCGCGCTTGAAGCGGAGCTTCCACGCGCCGCCGTGCACCGCAACGACCACCGGGAAGGGGCCCTCGCCTTCGTCGGGAAGCACGAGGTCGAGCTTCTCGCGCTCGTGCGCATCGGCGTAGGGGATGTCGAGGTAGGTGCGCTTGAACTGGGACATATCGACAGCCTTGAAGGGCGCCTCGTTCATTTCTTCAGTCATTTCAATCGTCTCTTTTCCTCGAAAGATTTAAGCGGCTTTGCTCGCAGTCTCGGTCTTTACTGCCTTCGAGCCTTTCCCCTTCTTGGCCACGAGCGCCACGATTCCGACAACACCGCAGATGATGCAGAGAAGCGCACCCGTCCAGAGGTCAGCGGAGTACTGGGCAGCCGAGGGGGCGAAGGCGTACAGGCCGGTCGCGGGGGCCACGGCAAGCGAGGCGGCGGTGTAGTAGGACACAATGAACACGGCAATCTTCACGCCGGTCTGGCAGAAGGCACCGATCTTGCCCTTCACGGAGTCGGGCGCGCCGTTGGCGGCAGACGCCATGGAGCTGATCATGACCTGCAGGCCGAAGAAGCTGAACAGGCACATCGAGGCAGCGATACCGACGAAGGAGCGCATGCTGATCATGATGAGAAACGCAGCGGCCATGCCGAACAGGCAGAGCACGCGGCCACCGAAACGCTTGGTCACGCTGAAGATCGGGCCGAAGAATGCGCTCACGATCATGCCGAACACCATGGAGATGGAAGAGAGGGTGCCGGTTGTGGCGGCGTCGCCGATGCCGAGCTCGCTCACGAGCGAGGAGAGGCTCACGGTAAGGCCCTGGAACACGAGGGTGAAGAAGAACACGAGGAAGATGCACACCCAGGAAGCAAGCGGGATGCGGTCCTTCTTGGCGGAAACGGTACCTGCGGCGGCGTCGGAGGCCTGTTCCTTCTTCGCGGGAGCGCTCAATTCGGGCTCCTTCATGAAGAGCAATACAAGCACGAAGGCGACGGTGACGATGAGGTATGCGAGGAAGACCATATGCCAGCCGGTCGTGGCAAGAATGCCGCCGATCTGCATGAACACGATGTTGCCGAGAGAGCCTGCGACCTGGGTGAAGCCCATGTAGCGAGCGAGCTCCTTGCCCGAGAAGAACATGTACATAAGGCTCACCTCGACACCGAGGCAGGAGGCCTGGCCGATGCCGAACAGGAAGCGACATGCAAGGATGACATACAGGTTATCGATGAAGAACGGCGCCACGCCCATGACGACCATAAGCGCCGTCGCGGAAAGCAGGATGGTACGGTAGCGCACCTTGGTACCGGCGATGAGGCCGATCAAGATAGTCACCGGGATGCCCACGAGTGAAGGCAGCGTGTAGATGTACATGACGGTGGTGCGATCGAAATCAGGGAACGCGTTGTAGAGCGTCTGCAACGCCGGCGAGATGGTCATTGTCGAGCAGACAACAAAGTACAGCGACAAAATCGCAATGAGGATTGTCGTCTTCTCCCGCTTGGATAGGTTGGCGATTTGCTCTTTCGAGAGCGTTTTCGATGAGGCTGCCATGCATGCCCTCCTTGGTTCTGCGGCCACAGCCGCGAGGGGGACGGGCGCGCATCGGCGGTCATGCGTTTCCCTCCTGCCGCCGGTATCTCTCCCCTGTTTCGTGTTGCCCGTCGCGAGACAGGGCGCATTATTTCGCAACACGAATGTGCAAATCCAATAGAATGGATGGACGAGCTATAAAAGAAGTTGATAATACCTGGTAGATTCAAGAAAGATAGTGTTGCAAAGACAATCGAGAAGGTTCACGGCAATGGATTTCGACCACTTGAGATACTTTCAGACGCTCGCGGCGTGCGGCAGTTACACCGCTGCGGCAAAGCAGCTCTTCATCAGCCAGCCGGCGCTTTCCTACGCGATATCGCAACTCGAGGCGCGCACGGAGATCAAGCTGTTCGAGCGCACTGCACGCGGGGTGCGCCTCACGCCCGCCGGCGAGGAGTACCTCAAGCACGTCGACCGCGCAATCGAGGAGCTCGACATCGGGAAGGCGCGCGCACGGACGATCGCAGGAGGCGCCTCGATCGTGCGCATCTCGCTTATGCGCGTCCTCGGCGCGATATTCCTCCCAAACGCAATCACACGTTTCAAGCAGGCCTTTCCCGATGAGGAATGCAAGTTCGATTTACGGCTAGGGATAGCGTCCGAGGTGGCGGCCGACATCGAGGAAGGGCGATCGGGAATCGGGCTGTGCTCGCGAGTGGGTAACGAGGAGCTTAAGCATATCGCCGTCGCGAAGCAGAAGCTCGTCGTCATCGCGCCCCGCGACCACGAGCTCGCGCGAAAGGACAGCGTGAACCTTATCGAGGCGGCACGCTACCCGCAGGTCGGGTTCGCCCCAGGGACGGGGCTTCGACAGACGGTTGACAAGATGTTCTCGGACGCCGGGGTGTCGGTGCGCTACCTTTCCGAGGAGCGCGAGGACTATACGGTCACCGGCATGGTGGCTGCCGGCTTCGGCATCGCGGTCGTGCCACGGCTCGCCATATTCGACCAGCTCGACGTGCGCTGCCTTGAAATCGAGAACGAGAACAACTACCGCACGTTCTACATGGTCTACTCCGAAAACGCGACGCTCACCAGCGCGGAGAAGCGATTCATCGAGTTCGCGCAGATGGAAGTCGCCGAGCGCGGCCTCTCGAACGCAGAGATGAGCTAAGCAAACGCAAGGGGAAAGAGCGCGGGGCGAAGGCGAGGAGAAAGGCTTCAGGGCAAGGTGCGCGCAAGGGCGTGAGAGCGGAAGAGAGGCTCGGAGGAGCTTCTCGTGATGCGAGGGCTCGAAACCGCAAAAAACGCGCCCGCCATTTCGACGGACGCGCTGAAAAATAAACGCGATTAAGCTTAATCGGCCGATTTGTCGGAATCGAATGAGAAATTCGCAAGCGCCGCGAAGGGGTTCTTCGCCAACTCGAACTCGTCGGGCCCGTCGGATTGTTCCTTCTCGCACCCGCACGATCCCTCGTTCAAGTTGGCGCCGCAAGTGGGGCACAGGCCCTTGCATTCCTCGTCGCACAGAGGGACGAGCGGAAGCTCGAACACGATGGCCGCAACGACGAGCGACTCCATATCGAGCACGTGGTTCGCGGGCAGACGGTCGAACTCGTCCTCGTCGGCGCCTTCGGGAATCTCCGCGCCGTCGAGCAGGAAGTATCCTTCGATTTCGCCCTCGACATCGAAGACCGCGTCCTCGAGGCAGCGCGCGCAATCGGTGCGCGCCTCTCCCGTAACGCTCCCCGTAACGAGCAGCGCGTCACCTGTGTTGGAGACGTCGGCATGCCACGAAAGCGGCTCACTGAAGCGGTACGAGTCGGGACCACACTCGAACTCATCAACAGCAACGATGCCCTCGAACTGGGCAAACTCTGCAGGCGAGAATAGCTCGGCGGGAACCTCGAGGGAAAGCGGATCCCCTGAGACGACGCGCAGGGAGCTCCTGACGCTGGAAAGCTCGTCCATTAGCCGCGACCGACGTTGGTCGACCCAGCGTTCAGACGATCGCGGCAGCGGCGCACGTTGCCGAGAAGCGTATCGAGGCTCTGCTCGACGTGACCGAACACCTCGTCGGCGTAGTCTTCCGCGCCGGCGCGCGTCTGACGCTCAAGCTCGCGGGCATCAGCCAAGATGGTGTCGGCCTGCTGCTGGGAGATGCGCACGATCTCCTGCTCGGAGGCGATGG